>MDTG01318517.1_pt1 | contig 37223 bp, 24 predicted proteins | sample 811421 | NCBI WGS metagenome assembly MDTG01 (sample SAMN05326645, study PRJNA326480) | marine metagenome | isolation source: seawater | place: Pacific Ocean: South East | collected 2011
CGCTCTGGTGTTTTATGGGCGGACCTTGGTCGCCCATGACCTGGCAGCCCGGGGCGAGGCCCTGTTTGAACACCGTTGGAAAACATCCTACGACGTGAATGCCAGCAATCCCCACTACCACGATGGCAAGGTGTTTTTCGCCTCCGGTTACGGAATGGGCTATGCGGTGGTAGATGTGTCCGGTCCCAGTCCCAGGATCCTGCACCGGGACCAGGATATCCGGATGATTTTTCAGAATAGCGTGCGCACCGGCAAGACGATCACCGGCGTCTTCGGAGACAAGCGCATCGACGCAGAGCTGATCCGGATGGATCTCGATACCGGTAAAATCCTCTGGCGCAAGGCAATGCCCGGGACGCGGGCTTCCTCCGCCTTGATCGGAGAGACCTTCCTTCTTCTTTCCGAGACCGGGGACCTCGTAGCCGGAAAGGTAAGCGACAGCGGTTTCAGTGAAAGCGGTCGGCTGAATATCCTTCCCCGGAAATGCTGGTCCCCTTTCGCCGTTTCTGATGGTAAGCTCATCGCCCGAAACAACAATGGGGAGGCAGTGTGCCTCGATGTGCGACCCTGAGGGTGCCCGGCCGAAAGACCGCCCCTCCGCCTACTGGCTCACGAGCTGCGGAGTTACAAAAAAGTAGAGGTCGCTCATGGTCTTCTGCTTCCGGTTGTTCTTAAAGAGCTTTCCGATTCCCGGGGTATCTCCGAGGATAGGAATCTTCTCTTCCCTCCCAATCTGGCGTGCCATCCGCAGGCCACCAAAAGCAAGCGTGCTCCCGTGCGGCACCTCCACGCGAGTCTCCGCCTGCCGGGAATCGAGAACCGGGTTCATAAGCTGGTTCTTGATCTGATTCTCCTTCATGCTGGGCAGCGGCGCGAATCCCGAGATGGCGGAAACCACGGTCAGAATGTGCAGCTTAACGCTTTCCTCCCCGATCGATTGGGGCGTGATGTGCAGCTGAACCCCGACCGGCTTGTAGGTAATCTTCTCGGTTACGAACTTGTCATTCGTCAGGCGACCCTCCCGGATGGGAAGCTCCTGACCCGCCATCATGTAGGCTGGCTGTCCCGCCTCTACTGTCATGCGGGGCTGGGAGACCACCTTGACCATCCCTGAGCGCTCGAGGGCCTCCAAGGTCACGTCGATTCCGATTCCCGCCTCCTGCAGCATTCCCACAAGGTTCAGCATTCCTCCCGGATCCGGGCCGATTCCGTTAAGAGGATCAACAACGCGGCCTACGAAGGTTGCCGGGCTGAAATTGCCAAGCAGAGCCTGGGAGTTGTTCGTTCCAAGGTGCTTCAGCAGTGTGTTTACGCCCAACTGCATGTCGAAGTCGTCCGAGACTTCAAAGATGCGCACCGCGATCTCTACCTGCTTGCGCCCCGAGTCGACGTGTTCCATCAATTGCATCACGCTGTCCTGGGCGGCCTGCGCGCAGGTGATCACCAGCACGTTCTCCGAAGGCAGGGCGGACACGGTCCCTTGGTCACCGAGGTGGTCCTGAACGACCTTTACCAGGGGCTCCAATTTATTCGGAGTCACCGTCACCACCGAGTTGTCATTGAAGCTCTTACGGGTGTTGGCCACATTTACTCCTCCGAAGTGCTCCAGGCGGTAGTAAATCTGCACCTTCCCGTCGGGCCGGTGAAAAGTGGGAATGTTCCGGGTCTTGCGCGAGGGTGGCGCCAGCTGCGCAGTGAATCCCCGCTCACCATAGACCTGATGTTTGCCAAAAATCTTGGACCAGTTCTGGCCCGCACTCATGCGTCCCCAGTCTGCCAGTTGGATGATCTGGTTCGAGCCTCCCAGCGCCCGCGCGTCCCGCCCCGGGTTGCCGGAGAAGGCGATCGGCTGTCCGAGTGCGATGGCCGCTTCCCTTCCCGGAGACAGCTTCCCCTCTGAGCTATCCACACTCTTACACTGCGGAAGAACAAAAAGGGATGCACCGAGGAGCAGGCGCGGCACAAACATGCCCCGGGCCACTCCGTTCGAAGTGGTAGCGGGGGTTTCCGCGCGGGCGGTCCCGTTTTCAAATGACGATCCCATAGGGGTGAACAGCGGTCGTCCGAATTGTCAGTCGGACCATACCAGAGGAAAATGGGATTTATTACATAAAAGTTTAATTTCTTTGCCTCTTCCCCAGGGGGTCACGCCTTGGCCGTAAAAACTGCGATCCCCCGGGAGGCAACCAACACGCCCTCGCTCAACGCCCGGCTTCGCTCAGGAGGTAGACCGCGAAGGAGCCGAGCCAGTGTTCCCCCTCGTAACTTCCGCTGGAAACCATGGACAGACCGGCCACCTGATGTCGAGCAGCAGAATCCAGCAGGATTTTACCCCGCTCGTCGGCCGAAGGGAGCGACCGGGCAATCCCCCGCATGGCCCATGCACGGCTCAGGTTGAGTCCGGCCAGATGGACTAGCTGACCGTCATGGGAGCGAGGCACCGCTACTGGAGTCAGCAGCTTGCCCATCTTTCCCTCGCGCAATCCTGGAAAAAAAGCATCCAGCCATTCACCGAACTCCCTGCCCGGCAGGAGCCGACGCATCAGGTCCGCCTCGTTCAGTCCGGCCGAGAAAAAGTCGTGTCCGGAGGGTTCATAGGACACCGGATAATCCCGGTCGCCACGATAGTAAAACATGATCCGTTCCCGAAGCAGGCTGAGGAAGCCCGGGGCCTCCACGGCGCGGGCATAGTCAACCATCTGTGCGAGGGAGAACGAGGACTCGGGATGGAAGCCGCAACGGATGGGCTGGGCGAGGACCGGAAGATAACTCATGGCGTTGCCAACGATCACCGTTTCCAGCCCCGCGAGGCGGCGCCCCCACTCGTGAGCCTGTTCGTCTTTCCAGGTTCTGAGTTCCATCACCAGCCGTAAGGCCCAGGCCCATCCATACATACGTTCAAATTCCGGCCGTTCGCGGAGGTAGGCAGCTTCCTCTCTCAAGCCTGCCTCCTCAAAGCGGCGATCGAGGAGGCAGCGTACTTCCCCAGCCCTTGCATGTTCTGGAAACAGCTTCAGGAACCTGACGAGAGTCCAGTGCCCATGCACCGAGGAGTGCCAGTCGTAGTGCCCAAAAAAAACAGGATGAATCCGGTGAGGCGGCCGCAAATCCTCATCAGAACTTAACACATGACCTGGAAAGTTTGGATACTCCCTCTCCAGCCCAGCCAGCGCCAGATCAAGGAAGCGCTCCACCTCACGCGCATTGAAAAATTCATTCTCCCTTCCTGGCACGCCCCGATCTGATAACCTTGGTCAAGGGGCTGTCACTCTGAAAGTGAGGCCTTTCACCCGTCCTCAGATCCACCGGCCTTTCTCCAATCCTCACGCTGAAATCAGATCGATTGCCGAACTAACCAACCTGGCCCAGGCCAGGTTGCGTCAGGAGACGCCTCCATCCCGTTTGTCCGCCATGACCTACTTGCCCTGCCTCCAGCGCCCCGGCTGGCTCGTCGGCGCAGAAGCAGATACCCGTGACCCGCCTCCGGAGTCCACCCACGCTGGCCTGCGCGCTCTCTATGGGTGTGCCCCCGGGGACTGGAAACCACGCCTTTACCTGGTCCCAGAGAATACCGCTCACGGGGATCTCATCGATTTTTTCGAGGTCGGATCTGCCAGCGCTGTCCGCCATGGGTGGGATCAGCGGGAAACCCTCGACCTCATTGCCTCCACCCTTAACAGCGTCACCGAGATCATTCCGGGGTCCATCGAGCTGGCAACCTCCGGCAGGTTGCGCTTCCGTTTCTGGAGACACATGCGCCTCGATGAGCTTGAGGAAATCGAGCGCGTTTATGCTTCCGGAAGAATCGACGACTACCAGGCCGGCCTCGAACTCTACCTCCATAACGGCCTGAGTGGATCGTCCCTCCTCCATGACGTGCGCGAAAGCCGATTACTTCATCTGCAGTGGAGCTGAGGAAGACTGGTAGTCGACGGTGCACCCCCGGCGGAGACAAAAGGAGCACCGGTTCCCGGCGATCAATCCTGCGCCCGACCCGTCCGTGCAACGGAAAGCTTCACCGGGGATCTCATTTTTCTTTTGATCTTGGTCTCCTCCCATTACATGCCGCGGCCGTCATGGCCGAGTGCTGGTCGATCGAAGACGCCCGTGACCTCTACGGCATCCACCGCTGGGGAGCGGACTACTTTGACCTCAACGAGGAGGGCGACGTGGTCGTCAATCTCCCCGGGGAGGGCGACCCGGAAGCGGTTGTCCTCAAGGAGCTCATAGAAAACCTGCGCGACCGCGGCCGTAGCCTTCCTCTCATCCTGCGCTTCCGAAACCTACTGGACAGCCGCATCGAGGCCCTGAACAGCTCCTTCCGCCGGGCCGCGGAAAAACACGGATACCAAGGGGCCTACCGCGGGGTCTATCCCATCAAGGTAAACCAGCAGCAACAGGTCCTCGAGGAAATCACTGCGTGCGGCTGCCGCTATCATTTCGGACTGGAAGTTGGCTCTCGGCCCGAACTGCTGGCCGCCCTCGCCTACATGCACGATCCCGAGGCACTTCTCATCTGCAACGGCTACAAGGACGAGGCATTCATTGACCTCGCCCTGCAAGCCACCCGCATGGGGTTACAGATCATTCTGGTCGTCGAAATGCCGGGCGAACTTCCGCTCATCATCAACCGCGCAGAGGCGCTCGGAATTCGCCCCCACCTTGGGGTGCGCTTCCGCCTCTCCACCAAGTCAGAGGGGCTCTGGGCCGGATCGGGCGGCGACCGCTCGACCTTCGGGCTGAACGCAACCCAGCTCGTCGACGCAGTCGACCTGCTCAAGGAGAACAACTACCTTGATTGCCTGCGTCTCTTCCATTATCATCAAGGGTCCCAGCTGCCTAACATCCGGGCCATCCGCGAGGCGGTTCTCGAAGCGGTTCGCGTCTACGTGGCCCTCGCCGGGGAAGGCGCACCGATGGGATTGCTTGACCTTGGGGGTGGCCTCGCCATCGACTACGACGGCAGCCACACCAACTCCCCGTCCTCCTGTAACTACCGCATGGATGAATATGCCGGCACCCTCGTCGAGGTCGTGAAGGAGAGCTGCGAACATGCAGGGCTTCCGCATCCCACCCTGATCACCGAATCAGGCCGGGCAGTGGTCGCCCCCTGTTCCGTCCTTGTCTTCAATATCCTCGACGTGGCCTGTTTTTCTCACCCGGAGCGGCCGGAAGCGCCCGACCCCGACAACCATGAGGTAATTCACAAGCTCGCCGAGGTCTGTGAACGCGCCGGAACGGGCCAGCCGCAGGAATGCTATAACGAAGCCCTCTTCTACCGGGACCAGGTCCGCGCCCTTTTTAATCATGGACAGGTGTCCCTCCGCGAACGCGCTCTGGCCGAACGCACGTTCTGGCACATTTCCACCGTGCTCGCCACGGAAATTCGGGAGCTTCCTTACGTCCCCGAGGAACTGGAGCAACTAGAGGACCAACTGACTGACTTCTACTACGGTAACTTCTCGGTCTTCCAGAGCCTTCCCGACCATTGGGCGATCGATCACCTCTTCCCCGTCATGCCGCTCCACCGGCATCTGGAAGAGCCAACCCGCCGCGCCATTCTGGCGGATCTCACCTGCGACTCCGATGGCAGGATAGATCGCTTCGCGGACCGGGAAACCGTCCGGCACCACCTCCCCGTTCACCCCAAGGAACCCGGGGAGGCCTACCTCATTGGCGTCTTTCTCACCGGCGCCTACCAGGAAACCCTTGGGGATCTCCATAACCTCCTCGGCGACCCCAATGTGGTTTCGGTCGGCCTCGAGGACGGAAAACCCACCGTCACCCATGAGGTCAGGGGGGACTCGGTAGCCGACGTCCTCAGCTACGTGGAATACGAGCCCGGGAAGCTGGAAGCCCGATTTCTTCACTTTGCCGATCAAGCTGTCGCGCGGGGGGAGATCACAGCGGCCCAGCGGACGGAGGCAATAGCCGCCTTCCAGAGCTCCCTCGAGGGCTACACCTACTTCGAGGGGTAGACCGTAGGATGAACCTTTTCTCCATGACAGACCGTCGCCATACTCCCCACGTGCACGATGCGCTCGTCCAGATCCTCGGACCGGAAAAGGTTTCCACTGCCGACGATGTCCTCGCCACTCACGCGACCGACAGGTGGCATGCTTCCGCCCATCCGGATGCCGTCGTCTTTGCCCAGTCCACTGATGATATCATCCGCACCCTGAAGTTTGCACATGATCGTAAAATACCAGTCACCACCCGCGGTGCGGGGGTGGGCTATGTCGGAGGCTGCGTGCCGCAGGAGGGCGGCCTGGCCCTTTCCGTGGCCCGCATGAACCGGATCCTCGAACTCCAGCCGGAGGACGGTGTAGCGGTCGTTGAGCCAGGGGTAATTACCGGAGATCTCCAGGAGGCTGCCCGCGCCATCGGGTGGTACTACCCGCCCGACCCGGCATCCCTCGGCGAGTGCTCGCTGGGCGGAAATATTGCTACAAATGCCGGTGGCCCACGCTGCCTGAAATACGGGGTGACCCGTCCTTACGTTCTCGGCCTCGAGGTGGTCCTGGCCGACGGCTCCCTGCTCTCCTGCGGTTCACGTTGTCACAAGAACAAGACCGGCTTCGACCTCGTCGGGCTCTTCGTGGGTTCAGAGGGGATGCTCGGGGTGGTGAGCAAGGCCACCCTGCGCCTGATCCCTCACCCGGAATGCCGCGCCATGCTGACCGCCACCTTCGCGAAGTTTCCAGAGGCCGCCCACGCCGTGCAGCGCATCCTGCATTCCGGCCACCTTCCCTCAGCCCTTGAAATCACCGATGGCTTCACCCTGCGCGCAGCCCGCGAATATCTTGGGCCCTCCGCCCTTCCGGCCGGGGACGCGCACCTTATCGTCGAAATCGATGGGCGTCAGGATGCTGTGGAGAGCGAACGTGTCGAGCTCGCACGCCTTCTTCAGGACCTTGGCGCCCTCTCCGTGGAACACCACCACGATGACGCGTCCTGCGAAGCAATCTGGCAACTACGTCGCGACTTCTCCTACTCGCTACGGCACACCGGGTTGACGAAACTCAACGAGGATATCGTGGTCCCCCGCTCCAAGCTGGTCGACCTCGTCGAATTCGCCCACGGCCTCGAGGAGTCCACCGGAATTGCGATAGCCTGCTTTGGTCACGCCGGCGATGGTAACATCCACACCAACCTGATGGTTGACAACTACGATGACCCAGCAGTTCGAAAACGGGCCGATGAAGCGCTCGACCAACTCTTCCGCTGGATCCTGGCGAACAATGGCGTCATCACAGGCGAGCACGGGGTCGGATTGGCAAAGAAGCGCTGGTTTGGCGAGGCGGTTGGCATGACTGGCGTTTCGGCCCACGCTGCCCTGAAAACCGCCCTCGACCCCCGGGGAATCCTGAATCCCGGGAAATTCCTCTGACTTTGGCTCGAGCTGGGCCCGGCCTCCGGCAGTCGCCCCAACACGCGACCTGAGCCCACAAAGTTCCCGTTGTCACTCGAGCAGTCCAGCGGATACTATATTCCCCGGATCGACCATGAGAGCGCTCCTTCTACCTTCCATCCTGATCTCGGTTCTGCTGCCCCGTCCCGGGCAAGCCGAATTCGAGTTCGAGAAATACAAGAGCCGGCTGCCCTGGATCTGGGAAACACCGGTCAAGGGCTCCGCCCCGGCAGTGAAGGACACTGGCTGGCCATCCGATGAGATCGACCGGTTTATCCTCGCCCGCCTCGAGAAGGACGACATGAAGCCCGCCCCGGCAGCGAGCGACCGGCACTGGTACCGCCGGGTTCATTTTGCCATCACCGGCCTGCCTCCGTCCCCCACGGCCATCCAGACCTTCCTCGAGGACCAGGCCCCCGAACGCCGCCGCACGGCCGTGCAGACATTGCTCTCTTCACCCCACTATGGCGAGCGCTGGGCTCGGCACTGGATGGATCTCGTGCGCTACGCAGAGTCCCGTGGCCACGAAAGCGATTTTGGAATCGCCAACGCCTGGCGCTATCGCGACTACCTTGTCCGGGCACTCAACGCCGATGTTCCCTACGATCAATTCGTGAGGGAGCACCTCGCGGGCGACCTGCTCGACCCACCCCGCCTGCATCCCGAGACCCGGGCGAACGAATCCATTCTTGGAACCGGTTGGCCTTTCCTCGGTGAGGAGGTCCACTCGCCCGTCGACATCCGGCAGGATGAGTGCGACCGGACTGACAACAAGATAGATGTCCTGAGCAAGACCTTCCTCGGTCTCACCGTCGCCTGCGCTCGGTGTCACGACCACATGTTCGATGCCATCTACCAGAAGGACTATTACGCCCTCTCCGGATTCGTGGCCAGTTCAAGCTACCGGCAGGTGCGCTACGAGTCGATCGAGGTCAACAGGCAGCAGGCCCGCCGGCTCGCAGGCCTCCGGGAAAAGGCGGCCCCACAGGTCCTGCGACACCTCGTCAAAGAAGCTGCACCCCATTTCAAGGAGCTGGGAAAACAGGCTACCTTCCGCATTCCCGGCCCGCTCACCCTGAAGCCCGCAGAGGGTCAGCCGGTCCGGGTCGTGGCTGATTACACCCGGCCTGGCGCGACCCCCTGGATCACGGACGGTCCATCTTTTGGATTGTCCGTTTCCCCCGAGGGGGCCCTCCTCCTCGGTTCCCATGACAAGGAGCCGGCCCTCCGTATCGCTCCCTACGGCGCCGCCCGCCGTGATCCTTTCTGGAACGGGCTCAAGATCATCGACAGCGCCAATGACTCGGGGTCCTTCAATAGCCACTCGCGGTCCGGGAAGATGATCAGGACCCCTGCCTTCGAACTGAAGACTGGAAGGCTCCACTACCTGATCCGGGGACACGCTTCGATTTACGCCGGGGTCGGTCAGCATATCATGGTCACCGGGCCCCTCCACGGGCGCCTCATCCAGAGGCCTAAGGTAGACGGAGACCAGCCTCGCTGGGTCGGCCACGACCTGTCTCGCTATGCGGGGCTGCGCACTCATATCGAGTTCGGGGCGGAGGGAGAAAGCCCCCTGGAGGTTCTCATGGTAGTAGAGGCCGACCAGCCCCCGGCCCTCGAGCAGAAACCCCTCAACCTCACCCGGACCGAGCTGTCGGCCGCATGGAGAGACCTTGCCGACGGTATTATTGAGAAGGAAAACATTCATGCCGCCCGCTGGATCTTGGAACAGACCGACCTCAAGGCCGCAGAGGTTGCCGGCGAATATCTGGAGGCACTCGGAGAAATCCGGGAGGGAGCGAAGTGGGAATCCCGGCTCGCGGTCGCGTGGCTCGACGGCAATGGCGTTGACGAATACAACATGGACCGGGGTAGTCCCGCCCAGCTCCTTGACCCGGCCCCAAGAGGGCTGCCCGCCGCCTTCGGTCAGGGCCGGATCGAGACCAGCAACTCCGGAAGACTCGAGCTCGCCCGGCAAATAACTGATCCAGACAACCCGCTCACCGCCCGCGTGATGGTAAATCGTATCTGGTATCAGCTCTTCGGCCAGGGCCTGGTGCGCACGGTGGACAACTTCGGCTGGCTGGGTGAGCGCCCCTCTCACCCCGGGTTGCTTGACTATCTCGCCCGCGAGTTCGTCGACACCCACAAGTGGTCCACCAAGTCCTTTATCGCACGCCTTCTGCTTACCCACACCTATGGTCAGGCCAGCGAAAGTTTGAACCCTTCCTTCGATGAAAGGGACCCAAATAACATTCTCCTGCACCGCATGCCTGTCCGCCGCCTTGAGGCGGAGGCCATCCGAGACTCTGTCCTCGCGGTCTCCGGTCGACTCGACCCCAAGGTAGGGGGCAAGCCGATTCCCACTTTTCTCGACGAATTCGTGATCGGGCGTGGCCGGCCCGGCGGCGGCCCCCTTGACGGAGGCGGCAGGCGATCGCTCTACACGTCGGTGCGCCGTAATTTTCTTCCAACCCTCATGCTTGCCTTCGACTTCCCGACACCCTTCAGCACGAAGGGACGCAGGGATATCACGAACGTGCCGGCCCAGTCGCTGGCCCTCATGAACGACAAACTGATCTATGAACAGTCCAAGGTTTGGGCCCAGCGCATCCTGCGGCAGATGCCCGAGGCGAATGCGGTGGAGCGCTTGAGAGTCATGTTCGAGGAGGCCTTCGCCCGCCCACCCCGGGACCACGAGCTCACCATCCTGATGGAGGCCCTGCCGGAGCTCCTGAAAGTGCACGGGGGCAACCCGGAATCGACCGAGCTGTGGCACGACCTCTGCCACGGACTGTTCTCCATGAACGACTTCATTTACCTGCGGTAGTGATGAACACCCACGACCTTCTCCTTTCCCGCCGCGAAATCCTGCAGCGCACATCGATGGGCTTCGGGGCACTCGCCATGGCCGGGCTCCTCGACAAGGCCGGCGCCGCTTCTCCCTTGATTCCCGATTCGCACTTCCCGGGTAAGGCCCGCAACGTAATCTTCCTCTTCATGGAGGGGGGCGTCTCCCACGTGGATTCCTTCGACTACAAGCCGATGCTCGAAAAGCATCATGGCAAGGACCCCCGCGCAGCCATCGGCAAGCTGGAAAAGACTCAGTTCGACAGCATCGGCAGGGTCATGAAATCTCCGTGGACCTTCAAACAAAGAGGGCAGAGCGGGCGCTGGGTCAGCGACCTCTTTCCCCACATCGCCGAACTGGCTGATGAGCTCTGCGTGGTTCGCTCAATGACCTCGAGGTTTCCGGAGCACACCTCCGCGAATTATTTCTTCCACAGCGGGACGGGCCTGCAGGGCCGTCCCAGCATGGGGGCCTGGGCCTCCTACGGACTTGGCAAGGAGAGCGACAATCTCCCTGGTTTTGTGGTCGTCAACGGCGGACGGATCCCGTCGGGCGGACTGGATTGCTTTTCCAACGGGTTCCTGACGGCCACCCACCGGGGGAGTCTCCTCAACGCCAACGGGACCCCCGTCGCTAACGTGCGCCCCAATGAACGGCAGGCCCGGAGCCAGCTCCTCAAGCGCCAGCTCATCGGCCGTCTCAACGCCCGTAGCACCCAGGGAAATACGGAGCTGGAATCTGCCATAGAGAACTACGAACTGGCCGCCCGCATGCAGCTGGCCGTTCCCGACCTCATGGACTTCAATGACGAGAGTGAGGCTACTAAGAAGCTCTATGGGATTGATGACGGCTACAACGGGACGAAGACCTACGCCCGCGAATGCCTTATCGCCCGCCGCCTTATCGAGCGCGGCGTGCGCTTCGTTGAGCTTACCATCCCGAACATCGGCGAAGACCGCTGGGATGCGCACGGCGGGCTGCAGAAAAACCACGGCAATAATGCCCGCTCGGTCGACAAGCCCATTGCCGGACTCCTTAGAGACCTCAAGGCGAGGGGGATGCTGGACGAGACCCTTGTCCTCTGGTCAGGGGAGTTCGGCAGGACTCCTTTTGCCCAGGGCGGCAGTGGCCGAGATCATAACGAATTCGGCTTCTCTCTCTGGATGGCCGGTGCAGGGGTTAAACCCGGGACGGTCTACGGCTCAACCGACCAATGGGGCTACAAGGCAGCGGAGAATCCACTCGAGATTCACGACCTTCACGCTACCATGCTCCACCTCCTGGGAATTGATCACAAGGCTCTCACCTATCGGTTCAGCGGGCGGGATATCCGCCTCACCGACGTGCACGGAAGGGTCGTCAAGGAACTGCTCGCCTGACGGGTTTCCAATTGCTGCACCTGCCGTCCTCCCCGGGGCCCTTTTCTTTACTCGCCCAACTCGAAGACCTTGCTCACCCCGGAAAATACTCTCAGGGGAGCAGGCGCCAGGTCCCCGGGATCAGGCGGCCTGTGGGTCGCAACAAGCTCGGATGGGTCCACGCGATTGCACTCGTGCAAGGCGTAGCCCGGCCCCGGTTCAAGAAAAGCTCCCTCATAGACTTCAAAGTGCAGGTGCGCCAGCCACGCATCATTACCTGTTCCAACCGTTCCGATTTGCTGACCCCGGGCCACTACTGCACCGGGAGCAACCAAAATCGTATCGAGGTGCCCGTACAGACTGTGGACAATCCTCCCGTCGGGAAGCCGGTGCCCGGTTAGAACCACCTTCCCCCAGCTGGCCTTGCGATCGCCTGCGAAGACCACGTGCCCATTCCCCACGGCGTAGACAGGGTCCCCGCGGTCCGAGTGGCCACCACCAATTCCGTTAAGATCGTCACCAAGGTGATTCATCTGCGCTCGCTCATTCATCTCAAAGAAAGGCTGGGCGTTATAGGTGAAGGCGCCCGTGTCGGATCCGAGGGGCTGGGCCAGCAGCGGCGAAGGCGGGATCAGGAAACGCGTGAAGGCATCATGGAGGACGAAGCTCCGGTCGAAACCCGGAACCCGGCCTTCCTCGCCTGCCCCGGAACCGAGCGGATATCCCACCGGGGCATCGGCATCCTGCCACGATCGCAAGGACTGAATCGGATCGCTCTGGCGGGGTGCGTTGAAGAAGATGGCTCCCAGCAGAAAGAGGACGCAGACGCAAAGGCCTACAACGATCTCACTTCGAAAACCCCGGCCCATGCTCTCTCAGAAATCCAGGTAAATTTCCGTTCGCCGGTTCGCCCGACGACCTTCCGGACTATCCAGGCCACCTTCCGTGGTGTTGGGCCGCCGGGGTTGACTTTTCCCCAGCGCAACCGTCCGGATCTGCCGGGGCTCTACTCCACTATCTATGAGGAACTGGCGCACCGCTTCGGCCCGACGCCCCGAGAGGCTTTCGTTGTAAGCCGCTGATCCGATTGCGTCCGTATGCCCGCTGAGGGTAAGCTGTTTTTCGGTATCGGTCTGGAGGAGCAGCGAGACGATTTCAAGCTGCCGCTCCGTCCGGCGAGTAAGGGTTTCTTCGTCGAACCCGAAATAGAGGATGAGGGTATCGCCCCCTTTCGGATTCCTGATGAGCGGAGTGTAGTAGACATCGCCCCCGGCCACGCGATCCGCATAGTCAGCAAGCAGCCCATCGAGATTGATCTCGCTAACCCTCCACGGTGAATTTTCGTCGGACCGCCGCAGATTGATACCAAACTGGGCTGCTGCCGATCCTTCCCCGTTTTCTACGTTTGCCAGAAAAGCGGCCACGTTGCCGCGGTTTCGGACCGCCCTCAGCGGTTTGTTCTCCCGGAGGCGATACTGCCCTTCTTCGAACACGATACAAAGGCCGGCGATCTTCGCGTCGGATACCTCGTCCGTATTTACAAACGACTTGGCGGTCTGAAAGCGCTGCCTGAGCGCCGCCTGGAGAAAGGCGTCGGTTATTCCGAGAGCATCCACCAGGATCGCCCGGGCCGTTCCTCCGCCGGCAACACCCAAGCGAGGCAGGAGCACTTTCTGCACTCCCCATTTGCCCTGCTCCTGGAGAAGGTCGAGATAAATACGGGCGCCGAATTCGTCCTCGAGGTTAAGCGCCCAACGCGCCCTCCTGTTAAATTCAAGTTCTCCGATCTCGGTCACGGGGCGCTCCTCATTGAGTCGGAGTCGGGCTTCCCCGGCCATGATCTGGAGACGTTTCAACTGGTCTTCCGAGAGTGCCCTGCGACCAATCATGCTGGCCGCGGCCCGAACGTTGCCCGCCTCCAGGCTACGGCCGATCTGCTCTACGAGAAGAAGCGGGTCCACGGTGGTCACCCCCACCCCCAGAGTCTCAAGGATCTGCTCGGCAGATTCCGGCTCGATGGTCCCCTCTTGCTCTGCCGGTCCCCCCGGGGGCTCGCTCAGCGGATGCAGCGCTTTCATCGCTTCCTTTGTCCCGTCACCCCCGGTCGCCGTACTTTTCCCGCTCCCTGAGCCCACCAGGCTGGAAATAAAAAGGAGCAGCAGGCCAAGGACCACGACTACCAGGATGATGGCAATGACCCCAGGTCTTCTCTGGGACGAGTGGTGGCCGTAGGGTTCGTAGGACATGAGAAAGACAGCCGGCGGGCGGACTCACTTTCTGAGGTTACAACCTTTTAATTGAGACGGAAAGGGCCAACCGGGTCTATCGCTGTTCCTCATTATCCATCCTGGCGACGCTTTCGAAGGGCTTCACCCGATAGATGTTTCGCCCCCGTTGGACCACGACAGATGTTTTCTGCACAGCTGCCGATGCCACCAGGCGGGTATAAAAATCAACTGGATGCTCTACACGCACATTGTTGACCTCCAGAATGAGATCCCCACGGCGCAATCCCCGGCGGGCGGCCTGGCTTCCCGGAGAGACGGCCGTAATGATTACCCCACTGCCTCCCCGCGTGCGCTGTAACAGGGTGAGCTCCTGGACCTTGATCCCGATGTCCTGTACGATTCGCTCGTCGGTAGCGCTGCGCGTACTCGGCTCCTGGCGCCTCGTGAGGTTTTCCGAATCCTCGGCATCAATAACGGTTGCCTTAAGCGTGATCTGTTCGCCAGCCCTCCAGATCACGAGGGGCACCTCCTGCCCGATCGGGGTTCGTTGAATCTCACTGAAGAATTGGACCCGGTTGGCCACCGGCCTTCCATTGTAGGACACCACGACGTCATCACTCAGAAGGCCCGCCTTTTCTGCCGGGGAATCGGGCACTACGTCCAGAATGTAGGCCCCCCCGCTTTCGTGCCAGCCTATTCTCTCTCGCACAAGCGGGTTCCAGTCGTAGCTACGGACACCCAGCCAGCCACGCGTGGCCCTCCCCTTGGCCAGGATCTGCTCAAAGACCTCCCGCACGTCGTTGGAGGGGATCGAGAACCCGATCCCAACAAAGCCCCGGTCCTCGGTATCAGGCGAATAGATCGCCGCATTGATCCCTATAATCTCCCCGTAAATATTGATGAGGGGCCCACCCGAATTTCCGGGGTTGATCGCCGCATCGGTCTGAAACAGGTCACGCTGGCGGTCCGAAATAGTCCGCTCCTTGGCGGAAATGATACCACGGGTAACTGTCTCCCCGAGGCCGAAGGGATTCCCAATCGCAAGAGCCTGCTGGCCTTGTCGCACCCGGTCCGAATCCCCGAACCTGAGCGGCAGGAAGTCACGGTTTGCCTTGATGCGGATGACCGCGACGTCAAGAGCCCGGTCTTCCCCGATCACGATCGCCGGGTATGTTTTACCATCGTGCATTGTAACGCTGATCTTGGACTTGCCGTTGGTAACATGCTCATTGGTCACCACGTGTCCCTCCTCGGACACAATCACCCCAGATCCTATTCCGCGCACCGGGTAGCCTTCATCCACCCAGACTCGCCCAAACCAGTCCTGCATGAGCTGCCGCTTGATGCCCTCGGTATGCAGCGAGACCACTGAGGGGACCACCGCTTCCGTCAGTTTGGCGAACTCCTCATCGAGGGCCGCAAGAAACTCCACCTCGCCCGGCGGAAGAGCCGGCTTGGAGCTCAGGGTATAAATTTCCGGCACAAAGGTTTCCCCGCCCCCCTTCTTCCCGAACTTGAAAAGATCGAGGAACCCCTCCCCTCCCTGCACCTTCCGGAATATAAAAACCGCGAGGAACGCAAAAACGAATACCCCGAGAAGAATAGCGAAGCGGCGGAATCCATCACTCATCGAACATGAAAGGGGACAGTGGCAGGATGCCCCAAAAGGAAAATCCCGTCCATGGCTAAAGCGACTTCTTCACCAGCATTTGTTGATCCTGAATTTCCAGGAAGGGTTTCCGGGGTTGCTCGCTCACCCTCCTTCCCGTTCCAGCACGCCGATTCCTCTCAGCGCCGCCGCCGCAGGGCCTGAAAGGCCCCGCCCAGGGCCCGCGCGGTATCTCCGGCCAGGAGGGACTCCTCGGATTGTTCCGCAGATACCGCCAGTTCCGAGGCCCTCCCTGCGAGCCACGCCCCTGTGCGGGCAGCATCAAGCAGGGACAGCCCTCCGGACGCAATCAGGGCTCCCAGCAGCCCGCTCAGTACGTCTCCCTGCCCACCAGTTGCCATTCCGGGATGGCCGGTAGTATTGTAAAAAAGGTCCTCCCCTGGCGCGGTTACGATCGTCCGGGCTCCCTTGTACAGAAGCGTGCAAGGGTAAGTCTCTACGAATGTTCGCGCGGTCTCCGCCCGGCTGAGGGCTCCTGCCCCCGGCAGGAGCCTTGACATCTCTCCCTCGTGAGGAGTTACCAGCATTCTCCGGCATACCGCAGGCGGCAGAACTCCGGACCCAATCAGGGTGAGGGCGTCCGCATCAACCACCAGTGGGCAGTCCACCGCCCCGAAAAGCTCCTGCAGGGCTGCCCCCTCCCGCACCCCGGGGCTCCCAAGGCCGGGTCCAACCACCAGGACGTCGGGGCCCACTGCGGCTACTTCGAGGTAGTCCTTAATTGGCCTGATCATAGCCTCCACCGGCACCCCGGAGGAGACCATGACATCATAATCCCGTTCCAGAACGTAATTGGTCACCAGCCCGGCTCCTCCCCGCAAGGCTCCGAGGGCCGCCAGAGAGGCGGCTCCTAGCATTCCGCGGGAACCCGCTACGATACCAACTCGCCCGGCCTGGCCCTTATGCGTCTCGTAGCTACGCCGGGGTAGGAGACTACCGAGATCCCGCGCGGTCGTAAGACGGTCGCCGCCGGCAGGGGAATTAATTTCTTCAAGGGGGATAAGTTCCAAGCGCCCCACGTAATTGAGGGCCACGTCTTCAAGGAGCCCGCATTTGGGCACCCCGATGGTAACCGTGAGGTCGGCCTGAACTGCCCCCTTGCAGGGAATCCCGGTATCCCCGTCAAGGCCGGAAGGAATGTCGACCGCAGCGATTTGCGCCCCAATGCTCTGGCGAAGCGAATTCATCTCGGCCGCGAGGCTTGCTAGCGGTTCGCGTAGCGGGCCGCGCGCCCCGATGCCAACCAGGCCGTCTATCAGCAGGAATGGTCCCAGCCGGTCACGAGGATCAAAGGGGGCTCTCTCCAGATCAAGTTGCCCGAGCTCTCGCAACTTCCGGTGCGGGAGGGGACCGAGCTCGAGGGCAGGATGGGCGCAGCGCGCGGTAATCCTCCAGCCAGCGGATCGGAGGACCTGCAGGGCCACGAGAGCGTCGCCTCCGTTATTACCCCGGCCCAGATAAGCCACCGCCGTGCCGGGTTCAGGACACAGGCTCACGAGGGCCTCTCCCAGCCTACGACCAGCCTTGTCCATGAGAGTTTCCGCGGACACTCCCGACCGGAAGGCCGCTTCTTCCAGCTCCCGCATTCCTCGGCAATCGATCAGGCCCATGGGTTCAGCCTAACCGGTCCAGGGACCATCGCACCCCCTTTTAAGACTGTTTTATCCCGAGTCCCTTGCGTCCAGGTCCACAACACCCGGTTACCAGGAACGCCGATACTTTGCTATCCCCTCGGCAATTCCACGCGCTACCGCGTCGCGGTAGCTGCCTTTTTTCATCTCGGAGCGCTCCCGGGAGTTGCTTACAAACCCACACTCCACCAGCACGGCGGGGTTCTTCGATGCCCGCAGCACGTAATAACGACCATATTTCACGCCCCGGTTCGACGCACGCACCCGCCTGAGCATCGCCTTCTGGATGGCTTCCGCCAGCCCGCGACTCGCGGAGCTGTAGTAGAAAGTTTCCAGCCCGGAAACACTTCTCTTCCAGGTGTAATTATAATGCAGGCTTACAAAAATGGCGTCGCGATATCGGTTCCCGAGGGCAGCCCGCCGGGGAAGCGAAATAAAAGTATCGCTCTTGCGGGTCATGGTTACCCGGTAGCCGCTGGCGACGAGATAGTTCTCAAGACGCAGCGCGGTATCGAGCGCTAGATGCTTTTCGTAGACCTTTCCCGTGCGCCCACCGCGGTCGTGCCCTCCATGGCCGGGATCGATCACTACCCGGCTGAAGTACTTGGCCGAAGCGCCCGGCGAAACCAGGAAGAAAATGAATGCGGCAAACGCAAGGCCCTGAAGAATACTGCGGCAGGACATGAACGAAAAAACCAGTGAGGAATTAAGCGCTGGAACGGTTCTACGAAAGGGGCCCTTTGCTCGCAACGCCTTTTTGGGCGGTAGAACACGGATGGCAGCCCAACGGGATGCTAACGGAACGTTAGCCGGGGCCTCTCCGAGAGCTTACGGATCTGGGCCCGTCGTTGAACCTCTTCCCTGGGGTCGTAGGAAAGCCCCCCGGATAGCACCACGTCTCCGTTCTGGAAAGTGACGAGAGCTGGCGTCCGCCCCGGGGCAGGTTTGTAATACTGGCTGCCTGCGTAACGCCCACTGGGCGTAACCGTTCCGTGACCGTATACGTTCGGGGCCGCAAGGAAGAGCACATGCAGGTTATTATGACGATCAACAAGGGCCTTCGGGGTTTTCCTGGAGATCACCTCTCCCATCCGAAAGGCCTGCAAGGTTCGCCCGGTCCGGAGATCAACAAGGTGAAGGTAGAGTGAAGATTTCCGAGAGCTGCTGTGAACGGAAAGGCGATACTCCCGGGCGGTCCCATTCTCGGGATCCCCTACTCGCTGGGTGTAGACACGCCGTCCCAGGGTGACGGTGAACGGGACCGCATTGGTAAGGAAGCGCCCCCCGTCTCGAGGGAGCCTGATGACGGCTGCACAACGATACCGCCCCACCTTGGTCACCCGATAAACGCTGGTGAGGTCGATGCTCTTGGAAATGCTCCGTCCGGCTGGAATCGTGACTGCCCCCAGATCAATCGGGGCCTGCGGACTGAGGGATGTTCCCCGTGAGTCCTTGAGCTGAAAGTCGAGCCAGTCGACCGCCGTTCTCCCATCCGTGTGAATAAGCAGGTCGTGGCCGGCATCATTGGTCAGGGTAATGGTAGCGACCACGGCCTCATGGGCGACAAACTCTTTCTTCGACATGCTCAGGCTTGCCCTGAGCTGGGCCTCGACACGCTCTCCGCCCCCGAGCACGGTGGCCACGACAGCGAGAAACAGGATTTTGCGATGGGTGATCATGGAGTTTTACCCGGTTTGGTGCGGTTAGGAATTAACGCCCTATCGTGGGGCCTTCGCAAGGGAAACTCCCTCTGCTCGTGCAATTTGAAAGCACTCGGGGAGCTCTGCCGGAACTTCCTAGCGCTCCCCTGCAGCCTTTTTTTTGGCAGCCCTCTCGGCAGCAACCCGGTGGTTGTCGCGATCAAGCTTCCGGACGAAGTCCTGGTCTCGCTCCGAAAGAGCATCCAGCGGAAACGGAAGGGGCTTGGTTCCGCCCTTTTTAAGAAGGCGAATCTGCCCCTCCTTCACGATGGTGAAAGGGCCCTTGACTGCCTTGGCGTCGCCCGTTTCGTAAGCCAGAAGAGATCCTGTGACACTACGCCCGCGTTCGTCCTGCCACTCGCGGACCGGGGAGACTGCGATGTAGACGATATGGATGGTCTTTTTCCGGTTGGTGCTCTCTTCCGGCCCTATCTTTACGCCACCGCTGCTTATCCCCGCCCCGGAACCTATCCCGCGGGTGGTCAGTTTTTTTGGCATGGCGGGGACAACCACCTCCGCCCAGAGGGCGCTGCTGGCCAGGGCCACGAAGGCAAGGATGGCTGAACCCCGGGTTTTCATTTACGCAACATCGCCCCCAGGAAGGCTGGTTTCAAGTGGGAACTGGGTGAACCAAGGTGGCCCAGCCCCTCGCGGTCCTCCCGGGAATACTAGTTGGAAACCTTCAGGCGGATAAACACCCGAGGGTCGGCAATGGGGTCATGAGGTGCGCTGGTGCGATAGGTCACCAGCGAGGTTCCGTCGCCCTGGTGGACTTCCGAGACTAAGATGAATTCGTCATCCCCGGAGCGCCAGTTCAGCAAATCGGCGCTTACTTCCGGAACGATCGTGACATCGTCGGCGGCCAGGTTGCGCCGGTGGGAGACGGTGAGGTAGTCGGTCCGAACATCATCCATAAGCAAGCTCATCACTGCCACGTCCTGCGTGCCTCCCGAATCTCCAGGATCGCTGTCGCTCGTGCCCAGGGCATGCTCAAGGAGCTTGCCGTAGCGGTCCCCATCGTCATCAGCGGTGGGCGATCCCACAAGCAGACTGGAGTCCGAGGTAGCGGGGTTGCCCCCTAGCCTCGTGCTGCTGCGCCAGTTCGAAGCATCGGTGTAATCCGCCCCGGGGAGGACCGTCGACTTAAGGACCATGCTGTAGCCAGCGTATCCCGATTCCGAAGGCCAGGCAGGTTTGTCGTCGTAGGTAAAGTCCGCGATGGAATTACCCAGGGCGTCGACGAGGTGAATACGCTCCCCGGCATTATCAAGGCGAGAGGGGGCGAATTCTCCTGCTATACGATCGGTGTAGGCAAGGGTGTAGCGCGCTTCGAAAGCCGCCTGGTTGCTGACCAGGAGGACTGATGCCCCCGGAGCCAGAGAGGTGATATTGGAACCCGTGAAGGAGAAGTCGACGCCATCGGCGAGATGAACACCGGTGAGGTCAATGGTGTCCGTCATGCTGGTGTTCTTCATTTCGATGAACTCAAACTCGGCCGCATCGTTCGCCGCGGCAAGTTCGGCCGGGGTCCCCGGTGGAAGCGGAGCGTAATGGACTTCGGTAATGGCGAAGTTTGCGGCAGTTGCAATCGGACCAACGAGAAAGGTCCCCCGCAGCGGTCCGCTCCACGAAGTCAGGCCAGTGCCATTGCGCGCACGAGCGGTGACGACGGTAGTCGAAGCGATGGGTCCGGGGCTTCCCGCCATCGCAGAGGGAGAGATGTTGCCTCCCGGCAGACGCGGATCGGTGCCATCGAGGGTATAGTAAGTCGTGCCCCCGCCTCCCGAGAGGCCAGGGAGGGTTCCAGCCGGCACCACCCCGGGGGCCGTTGTGAAACCGGGCTGGGCGGTATACTGGGAGTCGATCCAATTGGCCCGGGTTTGCAGCCAGTTCTTTAGGATGTTCACCTCACTGGCATGGTTGCTGGTACCCCATTTTGCGCTGTTACGTGCTGCAGGAGAGCCGCCCGCACCCTGATAGTCAATCTGGGCCGCAAACTCATCGATGATGGAGTGGATGTTGCCCGTGGAGAAAACCTCCTCGCGCAACTCCTGCCAGAGGTCGGTATGGGCCTGGCGGAAATCCGGGTTGGTCAGGGCGCGGCCCCACCAAGGATAGCGGGAATCACTCCAAGTCCTGCTGGAGTCTCCGGTGCCGTCCCACGCCTGCGGGTTATTGTCACGATTATCCTTCGAGCCCATGGTGCGGTCAAAATCCCAGATCGGACCCGCGCCCAGCCTTCCTCCATTGGTGTCGCTACGATGCTTGTAGTAGTATCCACTGAGGCGGAAGCCATCTACGTTCATTGCGAGGGTGTTGCACCAGTGATGGCGGAGCCACGAAAACTGGTCAAGATACTCAGTGAAATGCTTGCCGGTGGCAGGATGGGTCCAGTTGCTGCTGTAAAGGGCAGCATCCAGTTCATTGAGGTGGCCGCGGAGCCAGCTTGACTGGGCCGGAGCCACCTCGTCCTCCTTAGGCTCCACCCAGCCGAACCGTCCCATCGTGTTGACTGAAAAACCCCCGTCCCCGGGATCGAGGCGATCCTTCTTGAACAGGTAGCCCCCGCTGACATCAGGCTCCGTGAGATCGTCGGTATCCATCCGCGCAACATTGACACGATCGTTATCGCGTTTGATTTTCTCCATGAAGGTATAAACGCCGAAGTAGTCACTGGAATAGGAAAGGTTGCCGCCGCCCGTATTGTTGATGACTTCAACGAACCGCGTGCGCACGGCATACTCCCCGGCCTCGTTGCTGAGGCGATAAATAAGGGGGTTCCGCATCAGGGCGTGGTCAAATGTGTAGCGCCCGCTCAGGACCCAGTCCGATTCCCTCGGCAGGCCAAGGGGCCTGATCCCCCGGTCCAGGCCCTCCTCGTCGCGTGATTCCAGCGTGAGGGAATATTTCGGCCAGCCCGCGGACGACGATCCCCGGCGCTTCATGCCCACCCGTGTGGCAATGTGGAAGGGATCGAGCATCTCAGCACGGTTGTTCGTAGCAGCGTCGGGTTCAATGATGGCCCAGAAGCCATCCACCGGAGAGCCGGTGCCGGGCCGGCCCGCACCCCAGTTTTCGAGAATCAGGATGGGCAGGTTGGAACTGAAGTTCTGCAAGTCGCTGGAGAGCCTCAGATAGGTCTCCATCGCGATGGGGCCCCGGGCGTCGTTGGCTCCAAAGACCCGGGCCCGAAGCTGGGTGGAGTTGCTTATCGTAATAGGGGCGCCGTAGACAGGGGATCCCGCCGTAGGGGCACTACCGTCGAGGGTGTAGCGAATGCTCTGGCCGGCAGCTGCGCCGCTCAGGCTCACCTGGAAACTGGAGGTGAAGGCCTTGCTCATGTCCGAAATGGTAACCTCACTCGCCGGGAGCCCCTGTTCGGTCCCATTGGGCGCACCGGGACTGGGGTCGAGAAAATAGCCGGGGCCGCCAAGAGCAGGATCGGTGAGCCTGGTAGCAATAAGGCGGGGCCGGATGAGCAGGTCCGAGCTGGTGGTGCTGCGATTCAGACCGTGGATAGCGAGCACATTGGTGCCATCCAGCAGCGCGTTCACATGGGCGTTCAGCGAGAACGGCTCGAAGTTGACAGCATTGGCGTCGAGATTTTCTCCGGAGGAAGAGGAGTTATAGGCTGGAACGGGGGGGTCATTGGCCCCTTCCACCCTGGTGCCGTTCAGATAGGCTACAAAGCCGTCATCGAATTGCATCTCAAGGCGAAGGGCCGAGATCTCCCCGGCATCGGCGAGGGTGAAGGGAATGCGGATGTAGACCCCGGTGCGCGAGCCATACATCTGCGACTCGACATCGACATTGATAAAATCCTGGTAGCCACTGCTTCGTTCGTATCCAACCCCGAGCGTCCCCGAGGTCCAGATGGCGTCATTGAATCCCACCTGGGTCCAGGACGTCCCCAGGTTCCCATTCGTGGGCACGAGCACCTCGCAGGCATCGCCCTCACTAACGAGGGTTTCCTCCGTGGTGTCGCCCAGTTGCTCCAGCCCATAGGAAGCATCGTCGAACTGAACTGGAAAGGCCGGGGAATAGTCATGCAACACGGTTGAGCCATCAGGGGCCACGAGGGCAAGGTATTCCCCATCGGCCGCGAGCTTGAAGTTGGCGTGAAGCTCTGAACCCTCCGCCCCGCGGTCCTTGTCCGAGGCAAAGACGAGCAGAAATTTCGAAGGCCCCAGGGTCACCCCCGAGGGGAACTGCCACTTGGTGAGATTGGCGGCATCGTCGGTGAGATAATGTCCGCCCAGATCAATTGGGGTAGAGTCCGGGTTGAAAACTTCGATCCAGTCGCTGAAGTCACCGTCCTCGTCAGCGAGAACGGTATCGTTGGCAGCGAGGAACTCCGTAATCATCGGTAGTGCCTGAAGGGGGGCAGCAGGAAGCAAGATCAACAGCATTACTACTGGGAGTCCGCGCGAGGGCGCACAGGCCATGAGGGATTTCGCCATGATACTGAGATACCTTCAGACGGGCTTACAAACAAGCCTGATGGTCTGGGCAGCATGCAGAACCATATGTTTCCTATAGCATCTGGGTTAGTAGAACTCCCGATATCCCGGCTACAGAAGCGGATGGAGGTGGTAACCCTGCCCGGCCCCCAGGGAGGCCCCCACCTCCGCCAGACGGGTGGTCAGACCACTAAATTCATGGTTCGCATTTCGGCCCTCCCAGTCTAACGTCCCGCCCGTGATGCGTCCCGCCATCGTCCTGGTTACTATCCTCCAGGGATTCCCCCTCTCCATGGCGGCCCCTCGCGCGACGGACGAAATCCTCTCCGCCCTCCAGACAAGACTGGAAGACAATGCCAGCTTCGAAGACCTGGTCGAGCAACTCGGCGAACTGGAGCCCAGAGAACTGGCCCGCCTACAATCCGAATACGACAAGGTCTGGCCCCGTCTTCGTGATGACTATCTAAAGGCCTTCCAATCCGAGGCCAAGGGGCAGAACTCCGGACCGAACCGGCAGGCTAGGCAGGGGGCTATCCGCGCCGCCCGGGAAACCTTTCATACGGTTCGCAGCATGCCCGAGGGACCCATGAAAGAAGCAGTCAAAAAACGGAGTGAGCCGGCCGTCGCCCAACTCCGGGAACTGCTCCTTCCGTCCGTGGACCGGATCCTCGGGACCGCCGGCGAAGCTTTCGGCAAACAGCGTGAGCAGATCCTGCGTCTTGGGGAATTCAGGGACGGGATTCTGAAGGCCGCCGTCGCCATCGAGGATGCTACCACGGTAGCCCGGGTCAGGCTGGAGGAGCAGAAGATGGCCTCCGAGCTCTCTGACCTCGATCGTGAGGGCCTCCGAATCATGGAGAAGAACCGCAAGATCGCGGAGAGCGAGACGATCCCAGAAAGCGAGCGACGGGGGATCGAGGAACTCAATGAAATCCGGCTCCTGGTTGGCCTCAACGCACTCATCCTCGACCCGGAACTCTGTGAGGCCTCGCGAGACCACTCCCAGGACATGGCCACCCTTAAATTCTTCAGCCACACCTCCCCCGTGGAAGGAAAACAGTCCTTCGGACAACGAGCCGCCCGCGCCGGGACGACATCAAGCGGAGAAAATATATACATGGGATCCACGAATCCCAAGTCCGCCAATCGCGGCTGGTTCCACTCGCCCGGACATCACAAGAACATGTTCAATCCAGCTCAACGCCGGATCGGGCTGGGTAACTACGGCCGACACTGGACCCAGATGTTCGGCCGCTAGAAGTTGCTGCCCCGCTCAGGCCGGGAGAACCCCCGACCTGCTGCAGGACTGGCTCACAGGCTGAGTCGGGCCGGTCAACTGGAAGCAGGGGGCTGGAAACCCGAGGTTACGAGCCGCAGGGGCCTGCCCTCGGGCATGCGCACAAGAGCAAGTTGCTGTCGGCAGGTAATCAGAAGGGTCCCATCGCGCAGGCGCATCTCGAAGGCACACCAGAAGCGCACCCGCCCCCACTGCTCGAGCCAGCCCCTGGTCTCTAACAGGTCTCCAAGGCGCCCGGGCTTGCGATAATCGATCTCGGTCCGGACTACGACCGGATAGACCTGTGTCTCAGCCATGTTCCTGAGATTAAAGCCCAGTTGCTCAGCGAGCTTGGTCCGACACCGCTCGATTATCCGCAGATAGGCAAGGTTATGCACGACCCCCCCGACATCGGTATCGTAGAACATTACTTCGTCCTGGGTTAATTGCTCGGGCTGGGACATGTATGAATTGTAGCTGTTCCTCCGGGCTCTCCCAGCAGGGTATCGAAAAAGTGAAGCACCCCACGAAAGGCAAAGGTTGCGCCCTGCCGGCCCGTGCGAGAGAGTTCTCCAGCATGTCGCGGCCATTCCTGTTCCTCCTGCTCCTCGCGCCGCTGCTCCTCGAGGCGGAGGTCTACCGGGGACCGGACCTCGCTCGCGGCCTCTTCCCGCGCGACCAGGTCCCCATCGACACGGACACTATGCGGGAGCTCTCGGGTTACCTGACCGACCTGGCCCGGCGCGAGGAGGCCAAGGGGCCTGCCCAGCTTCGTGCAACCGCCCAACTACTCGCCATCGCGGTGCGACTCGATCCGGCCAACCGTCCTGCCCGCGAGATCGACAAGGCCCTCCGAAACGGCGCCCCCGTGGATCCTTATGAGGACGATATCAACGGACCCCTCCGGCAGGCCTGGGGCATTGCCGACTGGCTGCTAGACCCCGAGGCCGGCCCGGGCGGCCAGCGCCTGGGACACCAGATCGTCGATGCCCTCGCGGTTATCAACCCACGCAGTCCCCTCGCGAAGCTCCACGATCCGGGGGGCGAGGCGGACCGGTGGCAGAAAGTCGTGCAATCCCTTGCGGCTTTCCAGAAGCAGGCAAAGGTCGACCAGAAACCGGCCTCCCCGGCGCCCGTTGCTCCGCCGATTGAGCGGACACCCATAGTCCTCCAGCAGGCAAGCACCAGGACCCCGCTCTTTCTCTACGACGAGGAAGAACGCGGACGTCTTAGGGTCGCCAGTCTCCAGATGCAGGTGGAAAAGCTGAGCAGCCCCGGCCTCTTCTCCTTCTCCCTCGTTCCTGACATCAGCCCCTCTGAGCTCGACCCTGCTCGTAACAGGGTTCAGGGCCTGCTGGAAAAAAGCTGGCCTCATCTCCCGGTCCAACGGGTCGCCAAAATCTCCACGGGCCTGGAGCGCTACGCCTCCAAGAACGAGCAGGCTATTTCCGGCCCGGCGGCGCTTCTTATGTCCGCCGCTCTGACCGGCAAGCCTCTTCGCCCCGACGTTGTCTTCATCGGGGAAGTAAAGTCCGACGGGAGCCTGACAAGACCGCGAATGAGTTGGGACTACTTGCGGGTTCTACGGGTGGCGGAGGGCGGGCGCCTGCTCGTTCCGGCTCACCTTCAGCCGGAACTGCGCGCCATGATCGCACTGGAGGACCCTTCCTTCTTCCTGCGCTGGGAAGTCCTCGTTGTGAACTCTCTGGAGGTCGCTCTGAGCCTCGCCTCCGAGGGTGGAGACCCCGAGGAGCTGGAGGTTACCTCCCAGCTCTATTCCGAACTCCGTGAGGCAGGCCGAGACAAGGATACGGGGCAGCTCTGTGTGAATCCCAAGGTGCGCGAGCACCTCGGGGAAATCCTCAGCAAGGCCCCATTTCACTACTCGGCGAGGATGCTCCTGACCCAGGGCGACGCCGTCAAGCGGCCGACCCGGGTAGAACGCGAGGTGGCCGCCCGCATCCTGCGGAGCGCCGTCGAGCCGCTTACCGTACTGGCGCGAAGCCCTCTTTCCGAGCTAAGCGCCAAACGCCTTCTGACCACCGCCGAGGCTACCAGGGCCGAAGTCGAGAGCTTCGCCCGGTTCATCGCACCCCGGGACCGGGATATCCTCTCAGGAGCGCGGGATTTATCCCAGCTATCGGAAACCTTGGGACTGGGCAAACGGGAAGGGTCACTGCGAGAGGGAGAGCTTTACTACCGTAATTTACCAGTAACTACCTATCACCAGCGCCTGCAGGCCGGTTTCTCTACCTTCCTGAAGAACCTGGCCCCTTTTACGGGGGAGACCATTGCTCCCGAACCTCCCGCCTCCGATCCTGCAAAGCCCACGACCCCCAACTGATTACACAAACAGGCTTGTCGGCAACGCTCCCCCGGAAAGTGAGCCGGAATAACAGGTTGCCCGTCTTCCGGGTGCCGCTTTTGCTTTAGCGACCCACCTCATTCCGCATAGAGTCCCTCCAGCATGACCACCATTCGCACTCTGTTCGGCGCCCCGATCCTCGGGAGCGCCCTTGTCTTCAGCGCCCTCGAGGCCCAGGATGAAGAGGACCTCTTTTACCTGCCTGACATGGAGGTCGAGCTCTTCGACACCAGGAAGCTCGACTTCGGCCGCCGGGGTGAATTTGACAAGGCCGGCCTGGTTGCTGCCCTGGCACGTGTTGCGAGCGACTTCGATCCTTCCGAGGATCACGGGGAGGTCCCCAACGTTCTGCGCTCCAACGCGCTGGGCATTGCAGGCCGCATCGACCCCAAGGCCCGGTCCTTCAAAACGACCTTCGAACAACTGGAGGAAGATGCGGAGGCTTACGGAAGCAGTGGCACCAGCAAGGATCGCCTCGTAGGTAACATCCTTTCCGGCGTAGACCGGCTCCTGCGAGAGAAGGACAACGAGAGTAACAGGATCTGCGCGGCCTATTGCGTGGACGTCGCCCTCCGCCTGGTCCCGAGGCACCGGAGCGCGGATAAGCTCGAGAAAATCCAGAGCGATCTCGAAGATGGCGGCATCGAAGTCGATTGGGACCGGCTCAAGGGCAAGGCAGTCGTCCGGGAGCAACCGTGGAACCCCTTTGAGAGGCGTGGCCGGATGGAGCCCCGCAGTGAAAAGATGCCCGGCGGCGAGGCCAAGGGTCTCGCCTCCAACCAGAGTTCGGTTGTCGGGCTGGTGGTCGTCACCCTCGGCAACGGGAAACACGCCGGGGCCGCCAGCGAGATTATCGCGACCGCCCTCAAGCAGGAGGGCGTCCGGGGCGTGGAGTTCAAGATCGACCAGAAGGTCGGTGACATGATGGGCAACAGCCTCAAGTCCATCCGGGACTACCTCCGGGTCACCTATGAGCCCAAGGAAATGGTCCCCGACGGCTACGAGGTGAACATTGTCTTCCAGGACCGTGACCAGCGGGTGGATGGGCCCTCGGCCGGGACGGCCATGGCGCTCATGCTTGATTCCCTCTTTTCCGGGGAAAAGATCGATGACCAGTTCGCCTGCACGGGCGGGATTACCCCCAACGGCAAGGTCACCTCCATCGGCGGGGTAGCAGCCAAGATTCGCGGAGCGACCCGGCGCAAGTGCCAGATCGTGGGCGTTCCCGAGGCGAACGCCAAAGGCGTCAATGACATCCTCGTCCTCGACGGCGTCCAGCAGCTCCTCGATATTCAGGTCTTTACCATCAAGGACATGGATCAGGCCCGGGCGCTTTCACGTGCCGAAAAGGACAGGGATGTCCAGAACACCCTCGACGACTTCAAGGCCATTGCCGAGGTGGTTGGGGAACAGGGCGAAAAGGTCCTCCAGAACGGCCGCGTGCAGGAAAAGCTCGAAGCCGTTCTCGAAAAAATGCCCAATCACATATCCGCTCAACTTCTCCTCGACCACGCCCGCGGCAAGGCTCCTGAAAAACTGTCGGTGGGCGGGAGCTTCCACGAAATCGACTCCCGGGCCTCCGGGGTATTCAGTCGGGTGCAGATGTCCATGTTAAGAAAGAAGGATCCCTCCGATCTGTCGGACTTCAAGGAGGACGCCCAGGCCACAATGGGAGAGTTGCTGCAGATTGAAGGCAAGGTCCACGAGAAGTTCGAGGACTATTACGCTGCCGCCATGGACCTCTGCGGGGCCATCCAAGAAACCTTAAACATCGCGGCTAATCCGAGGATCCGGGAGAAGTGGGAAAAGGTCTCCAAGTTGCGTAAAAAGCTCAGCGAGGACCCCGAGATCATGGAGGAAATCCGGGGCTAAGCCTGCGCCGGACCCTGCCGGATACAGAGGGGTAGCACCCGGGCGCACCATCCCGGCACCGGGAGCGGGGCAGGTCGCTACGCGAGGAGGTCCTGCACAACCTTCCCATGGACGTCCGTGAGCCGGAAGTCGCGACCTGAGTAGCGGTAGGTGAGCTTCTCGTGGTCGAAGCCCAGAAGATGCAGGATGGTGGCCTGCAGGTCATGAACGTGTACGGGGCTGTCTTCCGCCTGGAACCCAAAGGGATCGGTCGATCCATGAGTGTAGCCGCCTTTGACTCCTCCCCCCGCCATCCAGACCGTAAAGCCGTAGTGGTTGTGGTCGCGTCCGTTGACCTTCCCCGCATTTGACCCCTTTTTCGGCATTTCCACGGTGGGCGTGCGCCCGAATTCCCCTCCCCAGAGGACCAGGGTTTCATCCAGCAGGCCGCGCATTTTCAGATCCTTCAGGAGGGCTGCAATAGGCTGGTCACTTTCCCTCGCCAGTTTCCCATGATTCTTCTCCAGGTCGTCGTGGTTGTCCCACGGCTGACCTTGCCCGTGCCAGACCTGCACGAAGCGCACTCCCCGCTCGATCAACCGACGCGCGATCATCATCTGGCGCGCCTGCGTTCCCGTTCCATACATGTTGCGCACCTCCTCCGGCTCCTGCCGGATATCGAAAGCGTCGCTGGCCTCCATCTGCATGCGGTAGGCCAGCTCGAACGACTGGAGCCGGGCCTCCAGGCGCGCGTCTTCCTGTCTTTCCTGCAGGTGCTGCTCGTTTAATTCGCGCAGGAGGTCGAGCTGCCGGCGCTGCTCGCGGCTCCCCGTCCGCCGCTCGATAAACTCCACCAGTTTCCTGGGGTCAGAATGTCTGGTATCCACGTAAGTCCCCTGAAGGACTCCGGGCAGGAAGGCAGATTGCCAGTTCTGGGTCTCCTGAATCGGATAGCCTCCCGGACACATGGCTACAAATCCAGGGAGGTTCTGGTTTTCCGAACCCAGCCCGTAGGTTACCCACGACCCCATCGCGGGACGCACCAGACGGCCATCGCCACAATTCATCAGAAGAAGCGAGGGCTCGTGGTTGGGCACATCGGCATGCATGGAGCGGATGACGCAAAGATCATCGGCGAGGTCCCCGAGGTGAGGAAAGAGCGCGGAGACCTCCAGTCCACATTGCCCGCGTTTACCGAACTCGAAAGGAGACTTAAACGCCGCCCCGGTCGGCCTTTCGGTACGGAGCATCTTGGGGATTTCCTTCCCGTGGAGTTTCGTAAGCTCCGGCTTGGGATCGAAGGTATCGACATGCGATGGTCCCCCATTCATGAAAAGATGAATTACAGCCTTGGCCCGGCCCGGGAAATGCGGCTTCCGGGGAGCCAGGGGGTTGAGCGCCATCTCCGCCCCCGGGGATTCCCCATCTTGCTCCGCGCCCGCCACCAGTTCCGGGACTCCGTTCAGGGCCAACGCCCCCATCCCCATGCCACAGCGAGACAGCATCTGCCTCCTGGTCAGGAACAGATGTTCGGGTTTGGTGGAGTGATGGGACATACGGTCAGGTGGTGGGCCTGAGGGACGGGGAGGATACCTGCTCAATCAACGTATAGAAACTCGTTTGAGAGCAGCAGGACCTGGGCGAAGAGCGGCCAGCGGTCCAGGGAGGGTCCAGAAAACCCGGCGCGCGCTTCCGCGAGAGGAACCTGCGCGCCATCTGCCGTAATCACCGGTGCCCAGCGGAATCCATCAAAAGCCTCGTCCCCAGTCGACTCCACCAGGAAATCTACCGTCTCTCCCGCAACAACCTGGACGGTGACCTCGGTCTCCTTATTTCCGTTGGGCGGAACCGTCCACTCCCCCAGGATACTGTCACGGACCACCACGAGACCCCGCACCGCGTCTCCCCGTTGGTCCGGCCGGGCGAGCTCTCCGGAAATATGCACCGTCCCTGTGCGCGGCGCCACCCAGCGCAGGATGGCCGCATGATCCCCCTGCCCGGGGTGCCCCCCGACAGCAGTCCAGTGGACCCAGCCCACTTTCTTTCCCGGGAGCTTGGCCTCTCCCTGCCAGGCCTCGCCGGTAAAATGGGCGAAGGGCTCGAAGGCAACCCTCCCCGTTTCCTGCTGAAGTCTGCCATGCCCGTAGCTCCAGGCCCCTGCGGATTGTTTTCCTTCCTTGCCGGAAACCCTCAGGAACGCCGCCGCACGTTCGAGCTCCCCGGTCGTGGGCGGGCGGCGCAGGATCCGGCGGTAGAGAGCAACGATCCTCTGAGTCTCGTCCGCTTCTTCAGAGGTTGCACCTGCTGCGGCCCGGGCTTCTCCATGCATGAAAGGACTGTTGATCAGGTAAAGCGCCTGCGTGGGAGTGGTGGTGGTGACCCGTCGCACGACCGGTTGACTGGAATCAGGGAAGTCGAAGATCCGGAAGAACGAAGGGGTGTTCTGGCGTTCGATCAGTCCGTAGATCGTGCGTCGCCCGGGAAATGGCGCCTCGTGAATCTTGACCGGGCGCCCTCCTACTTTCCGATCGAGACGTCCGCTGACCTGCAGGGTGGTATCCCTCCAGGCCTCCAGGTCCTTCCGGTGCCTGTTACTCCGGGTATAGTATTTGTTTTCCGGGTCGCGTTCGGCAATCTGACTCCCTGCGGAGCTGGTGCGGCGCCAGGCCTCGGAGCTCATGATGTGGCGGATGAGGGCCTTGATCGACCAGTCGTGTTTCTCCAGGTACCAGGCAAGATAGTCAAGCAAGGCAGGATGCAGTGGGCGCTCAGCCTGCACCCCGAAATCGCCCGGGGTTTCAACAAGGGGCGATCCCATCACGTGCATCCAGACTCGGTTCGCGCAGACGCGGGCGGTCAAGGGATTTCCCGGCCGGGTAAGTTCCTGCGCCAGCTCCAGCCTCCCACTTCCCTGTGAGAAGACCTGCTTGGGGTCGTCACGGAAGAAGGCCGGAAATGCCCGGGGAACCTGCGCCCCGCGGTTGCCTCGCTGGCCTCGCTCAAAAATCACCGGCTCGCGCGGCTGCTCCCGGTCTCGCACCGCCATCGCGCGCGAGGGGGCGAATTCCGACTTGCCCTCCAGCTCGTCGAGCTTGGCGAGCAGGCCCCGGTATTTCCCTCTCTCGCTCTGGTTCAGTTTACGCAGCGCGGCGTTGCGGTCGAACTTGAGCGGATCCAAAGGGCGCTGATAACCTTTGATCTGTCCTGCCGCATAGTCGTGGGCGGCATTGGCCCGCCTGATAAGCTCCCCGCGGAATTTTCGGTAGCCGGGGGAGTCCTCCGGCTCGCTAATCACAGGCAGCTCCCCCTCGGGCACCTCTTCCGTGCTGTCGAAGACCCCATAGATTCCATAGTAGTCAGCCATGGTAAGGGGATCGTCCTTATGATCATGACACCGGACACACTGCATCGTCAGCCCCATCGTGCTGCGGAAGGTCACATCAATACGGTCTGCAATGATCAGGTCCTCCTTGTTCAGATATCGGCGACCAACGGTCAGGAACCCAAGGGCCGCCTGCTCGCGAACCGGCAGCCCGAGGAGATCCGCGGCGATCTGGCGCCGGAGAAACTCGTCGTAGGCCAGGTCGTCATTCAGGGAGCGAACCACCCAGTCTCGATAGGTGAACGCGAAGGGAAACAGTCGCCCGGCGGTAAAATTGTATCCCTTGGTGTCGGCGTAACGAGCCACGTCAAGCCAGTGCCGCGCCCACCGCTCCCCGAAGTGCGGCGAGGCGAGTGCTTCCTCCACCACCTCGGAGCTCCACTCTGCAAGCGGAATATCCTTCTGGTTCAACCGGTGGTTCGCCAGACCGGGCTCAGGTTGCAGGCCCGTCAGGACGTGCCAGGCCCGGCGGAGAATTATTGCCCGTGGGGCTTCTGGAGCTGTGGTGAGTTTAGCCTCCCGCTGGCGAAGCCGGAGCAGTTCGTCGATGGGGTGCCCCCGGCCCTCGAGATCAGGCACGCCCGCAGGCTGGAACGACCAGTGGGCGCTCGCCGTGTCAGAAGAAACTACCCCTCCCAGGACGGTGACCGGAAGGCACCCCGCGATGAGGAAAACGACAGGCAGGATCTGCGCAGACATGGGTAGATGTTGCTTCCTCACCTTGCCTGCCTTTTGCCCATTGCTCAAGGCCCAGACGCAGACCTCGTCCGCTCCCTCAGAAAGACTTGTTGACGGAGAGCATCACTCCGTGAAACCGAGAGGTGTAGGCGCCGGCCACGAGATCGTTGCCATCAGGGATTGCCGTCCGATCCCGCACCGTTCTGTCTCCAAAGGCATACTGGTAGGCCAGGCTGATATCCCAGCCATCAGCTGCATAGTTCACCCCTGCACTCAGCCAGTGGCGATCCGCATCTGCCACTGCCGGGTTGAAATTGAGGTCCGGCTGGCTGTTCTCGATGTAGATGTAGCCCGCGTTAAAGGACCACGTTTCATCCGGAGCATAGGTCACCCCGACGCCATACATGAAGTTGGATTCCCAGTTGAAGGGGATTGGGCTATCGGGCAGAGGGGCCTGGCGCAGGGTGGCCACTCCGAGGCGGCTCCAGTTCACCCATTCCACGTTGGCCTCGATCGTCCAGTAGTCATCCGGCCGATAAGCATACCCCACCACGAGGGTGTCCGGTGTAACCAGGTCAAGGGAGGCGTCGGCGCCGGGAAGGCCCGCGGCGGGGACTGCAGCGCTCCCCTCGAGATCGAGATCCGTTCTCGCCCGATAGGTCACGCCGAAGGAATGGCGCTCGTCCGGATTCCAGAGGACTGATGCGATCCAGTTGGTCGCCATGTCATCGCCCTCGAAGACGAATTCAGCTCCAGGAGCGGCTAGGCGCTTGAGCGTGCCATCTGCATGGGTAACCCCGATCCCTCCCCCGACCGAAAGGCTTTCGCTGAGCTTGTAGGCGAGGACCCCCCAGCTGGTGAGATACACGAGCTCCGTCTCCGTGGCCACTTGTCCAAAAGGCGCTGCCCCCCAGTCCGTCCGAAGGCCGAAGGGTGCATTTACTCCGATCCCGGCGGCCAGACGGTCACCGACTGGCGCTGCTATGTAGAGCTGGGGCAGGGGAATGAACTCGGCATCGTTTTCATGCCTCAACCCATCTATATCCGTATCCGCCTCGATCCCGAGGCGGACGCCATAAAGGCCCAGGTGGGTGGAAACCGCGTCCAACTGGGTGAGCCCGGCCGGATTGTAGTAAATGGCGGAGGGCCGGTCCGCAGTGGCCACAAAGGCATTTCCCCGCGAGGTCGCGAAGGGATCTTGCACTGGGATATAAAATCCGTTGGCGCACAGCTTGGCCTGTCCTGCCAGCAGCAGGGCTCCAGTCAGGACTGCGATCCCAGCCCACGCAGGTCGAATTTTAAGGAGAATCATAGCTAGTGGTTTGGTGTAGATTAAGCCTCTTCGCAGTCGAAGATAGTATGTTCTTGGGTGAGGAAGATTGACGAGCGGGAAAGGTCGCAAAACCTCGCCTCGTCCTCGATAAGCTTTTCATGGGCGGAAACCCCTTCCGGGGTCTGCATCGCAGCAACCAGCTCTTCGTGGGAGTTCCACCAGATTTCGGTGATTCCGTCGAAGGCCCCAGCCGCTCCCCGGCCTCCTCTCGCCACCTCGTTGAGAGGCGACTCCAGAAGGTGACTCTGGACATATCGCTGCGCCTTGAGGGCCGTCGCGCAGGTTTCCACCAATGGCCCATGTTTTTCCTTCCAGTAGGTGGAAAACTCATCAGAGGACATCCCCCTCTTTCGATGGACACAGTAAACGAGTTTGATCATGTTGGACTACAGGGTTATCGGGGTTCTCGGCTCTCAGGCCAGAAAGCGTGACCAGAAGAGCTCGTTGCCAACCAGGTCAGCGGCCAGCTCCTCAAAGGGGTCGTCAGGCGCACGCTCAATTCGCGAGACGTCAAAGCCGATTCGTAACCGAGCCTCTGCCTGGCCAGGCTCCGGTAGAAATTCGATCACGCCCCCCTGATGGGTGATCCGAAGGCAGGCCGCGATAAGATCAAGTGCAAGCCTTGAAGGCTCCTCGGCCGATGAACTCATGGCGGGCGAGAGGACGGAGCGCACCGGGCGGCCGGGAAAAACCAGTTCCAGCCCGGAGAGGCACTCCTCCAGACGCACCGGCCCCCCTCCCTCCACTGCTTCGGTTAGCGCGCTGAGAAAAGGTCCTATCACGACCTGAATATCGGAAAGGGGCCCCGGCCAGTCCGGTGGGCTGGCGCGCGCCTCACCCCATTCAAGGGAGGAGCTTTCCGCAACCAGCGGCTGCAGGACCTCTCGGACCGCACAACGATTATCAAAATCAAGCCGGGTTGGGCTGGTAAGGTCGGCGGGCAGGGAAGTATTAACGGCGCCGAGGAAAGAGAGGTGCCTCCGGTAAAGTTCCCGCCAGGAAAGGCCTTCCACCCCGGTCGGTTCCTGGACGGCCTTTTGCCGGGGCTCCTCGGCGAGGCGAACAATGACCTTGAGAGCTTCTCCCACATGGCGGATTGCCGCGTCCCGGAAAACAGCGAGGGCTGCCAGCGAAACGATCCGGTCGGAGGCCGCGAGCATATCCACACTCATCATCTTCTGGCGCACCAGTTCCTCGCGCTCCAGACGAACAACATAAAGTTCCATCGCGCGCTTGAGGGTGACCTCCAGCTCGGGAACCTCCCACGGCTTGGTGACGTAACGATAAATCCCGCCTTTGTTTACTGAGGAAACGGCAGCGTCTATGTCTGCATAAGCGGTAGAGAGAATCCGCACTACCCCCGGTTTGAGGAGCGCCACTTTTTCGAGAAACTCGCTCCCCTCCTCTTTAGGCATGCGCTGGTCTGTCACGACCACTCCTATTTCATCCTGGTGCTCCCGGAAGCGCTCGAGGCCCGCTACCCCGTCCTCGGCAAGGACGATCCGGAAGGTTTTGCCAAAGAGCTTGGAGAAGTACTTCCGCGTTCGCTGCTCATCGTCGACAAACAGAACGAGGTGCTGCCGGTAATCGAGGGATTGCTGACTCATTTCTTTGAGGCTTCTTCTAGTTGGATAGGGTCGGGACACAGCTCAGGCTGAACGCCAGAGCCCTCCTCAAGGTTTTGGTCGGGGCCGTCCACGGATTCTTCTCCCGGTCCCTTCCGCTCCGAATCGTATGGGTCGCTCTGGTAGACCGCGCCCACGTAATGGGCTTCCTCATTCTCAGGGTCCCCGTAGCAGGGGCGGGGAAGGAAAATACTGAATTGGGTGCAGTGGCCGGGCTCACTCTCAGCCTCGATCCGCCCATCGTGCGATTCCAGGATCCGGTGACAGATGCTCAACCCGAGACCCATTCCCTCCCCTACGTCCCGTTTGGTAAAGAAAGGCGCGAAGATGTGGTCGAGGTCGCCGGACTCGATACCCGGACCATTATCCCGCACACGAATACAGATGGTATCCTCATCCAGAATCTCGGACGAGACCTCAACTCGCGGCCGCTCTCCCTGCTCTGCCCATCCCTCAAGGGCCTGGGCAGAGTTCTGGACGATATTCACGAGGACCTGGCAAAGCTGGTTAGCGTTGCCACTGACCCGGTGGCCGCCCGGCACATCAACTTCGAACTGGATGCCTGCTAGATCCCCGGACAGGAAACGCCTCGCATTCTCGACAATGTCCCTGAGCACCAGTTCCTCCTTCATGGCCACCTCCCCCTTGGTGAACGAGCGCAAGTCGCTGACAATCCGGATTACGCGATTCACTCCTTCTTCCGCATCGGCGATAGTTTCCTCGAAATCCGCCCTCTCCTGCTCCGCGACGTCATCGCTGTGCATTCTCAGCGCGTGCAGGGCCGTCTTTACATAATTCATCGGGTTATTGACCTCATGGACAATCCCGGCACTCATTCGTCCAAGCGAAGACAGGGTTTCTGCCTGAAGGAGGCGGGCCTCGTTTTCCTTGATCTCATTCAACGCGACATCGCGCTCCTCCACGGCCACCCGCAGTTCCTGGTTAATAATTCCCAGTTCCCGCTGATGTTTCTGGCGGTCGAGAAGGTTGCGGATGCGAAGGCGCAGTTCCGCAGTGGTGAATGGTTTGGTGAGGAAATCGGTCACTCCCGCCTCGAGGGCATGGATCCGCGGTGCTTCGTCAGCCGCGGCTGTCACCAGCAGTATGGGCACCTGGGAGGTGAGGTCGTTCTGCCGCAACCGATGGGTCACGGTAATTCCATCCATTTCCGGCATCATGTAGTCGAGAATCACAAGCTGGGGCTGAAACTGGCGAGCTAACTCCCAGGCCTCCAGGCCGTCTCTGGCCTCGATCACGCCACAACCCATCTCCTCCATCTCGCCCTTCAGGAAGTCCCGTAGCCCCCTTTCGTCCTCCGCGATGAGAACAAGCTCCTGTCGGGCTGAGCTGTCGGCGCCTGCCCGCGGGCGGGCGACCGGATCGAGGGGCGAAGGTGACCCCG
>MDTG01105187.1_pt1 | contig 37195 bp, 31 predicted proteins | sample 811421 | NCBI WGS metagenome assembly MDTG01 (sample SAMN05326645, study PRJNA326480) | marine metagenome | isolation source: seawater | place: Pacific Ocean: South East | collected 2011
GAGAGAAATATAGTTATTGATTTAAATGACAGAATACAGACTCATGAAAAACTGAAAGACGCCAGTTTTGACGTAGTCGTCCATCTTGCAGGTGAATCAATCGCGACAACTGATGGAGGGGAAGACCTTAGCGTTTATCGCTCAAATGTAGTAGGTCTAACTAATTTATTAGAGTCCTTGGACAAAACAGAAAATTTAAAAAAATTCATATTTTTTTCAACTTCACATGTTTATTCAAAAACTCAACCTAACCTTACTTTAGATACTGAAATTAAACCGGAGTCTCCCTATGCGATCAGTAAGAGTATGTGTGAATTGCTTTTGTATGGAGTTCAAAAAAAATATAATTTTTCAGCATTCATTCTTCGCTGCTCAAATATTTACGGTGATAGTGATCCAAACTCAGAGAGGATTGTTCCCACAATAGTGAATTCATTAAAGAAAGACTTGGTGGCTGAATTAAAGTCCCCTTTGGACACTGGTCGGGACTATCTAAACTTCAGAGACCTAAATGATTTATTAGAGAAAATTCTGGATAAAGATGTTGAAAAAGGTGTTTATAGCGCCTTTAACGTCGGTTCAGGGGTGGTGACCAAAATAGAAGAAATAATAAAAATATCAGAGGAAATAACAGGTACTCATTTAAAAATAAAGAATTTAGGGGGAAAAATTGGGGGCGATCAATTTGCACTTGATATCTCAAAAACTTCAGAGGCTTTTGATTGGATGCCTCGGATAAGTATGAATGAGGGGCTAAAGTCTTTATTTTAAAATTAAAATCAATTGCTATTTACTGACTGTAAAAACAATATTATAAAATTAAATAAGCGGGATTAGCTCAGCTGGATAGAGTAGCTGGCTTCGAACCAGTTGGTCGGGAGTTCGAATCTCTCATCCCGCGCCATAAAAAAGGGAATCATTTGATTCCCTTTTTTTGTTTGAGAAGATTCGAACGACCTTGGGACGCGACCGATAAAATGTCCCAATGGGACATTTTAATTATCTTATAAAAGTGAAAAGAGTAAGACTGCTTTTTGATCGAGCTCGGTTGCGGAATCTCTCATCCCGCGCCATAAAAAAGGGAATCATTTGATTCCCTTTTTTAATTCTCCGTATCTTTAGCTGGATAATCCTGGTGCTTGGAAAACATTTTGTTAATTTGCAGTTCCAGGTTTTGGAGATAATCTTTTTTCCTGAATCGTATTAATTTTACCTCACCAGTTTCATTTATTTCTTCAAGGTGTTTTTCAAGTCTATATAAAGGGCCAACCATTTTATGGGATACAATCATCAGAATAATTCCTGAGATAATAAAAACTACAATGGAGGACCAAAAAAAGTATCTTCCTAAAACTAACTCCTGTGTTTCAAGCATCATTAGAGCGGTTGCTTTTTCTTCAAGAAGTAAAGTATCTGCCAGGCTTTTAACCTCTCTAACCGCAGTCACTGATTGAAAGTAAAAAATTGAGAGAGTTATTAAAACAGGTAGAAATGATAATATTACAAGCCTTAATTGAAACTCTGGGTTAATCAGGTATTTAGTTCTCAAGGTTTTCATTACTTAGCTCCTCAACAATATAATTAATTATTTCTTTTCCATCATGTAAGGCAGAAATATTTAACTTGTTACGATCTTGACTGGTGCCTATTATATAGCTGCCTGTTTTCCCAAAGTGGGAGTTTATTTCACCTTTGTAAGGGCTACTTAGTTGTCTGTAGATTAAGTTTTTCTTGTTACTCAGGTCAATACGAAGAATACCAATAGTGTTTTTATCATTATTAAATATAGGTGAAAAATTATGTCCAATGAAGTTACCTTTTTGATTAAATACTAAATATATTGAGTCATTCATATGGAAAAAATGGAATGATTCAACATCAATACTTTTTTCACATTTTGCTTGGTGAAAAACTTCTTCTGGCGAAATAGATGTAAATTTTTTAACTAACCCTTGTTCAAGAATATCTAAATGAATAATATAATCCCGATAAACTACTTTTTCAGTTTTTTGATCAAACCAAAAATTATTTTCTTTCTTTAAAAGAATAAACTTGCCCTCGGAGATTGGATGAAAAGCTTTTAGGTCAGTATGACAGTAGATAGAAGATTCTTTTTCCTTATCTAAGTTAAACTTTGTGAGGCAATATTCTTTTGTATTTAAATTTTTAGATAAAAAATAAAAAGAATTATTAGTTAGGTGAGCTTTTGAAGTTATAGGTATCGTATAGCTGATGTAATGTACAAAATTAGAATTTGTAGTATTCAAATGAAAAAGTGTTGTTTCTAGATTGTAGGAATTTGATGACAAGTCCTTGTTGCTATAGGTGAGTTGGAATATTAGTTCATCTCCTTTTAAAACTGCGTTTGATAAAATGAAGTTTTTTGAAGGGGGGACGAAGGTTTTGATAGTAATAATGTCGTTAGAGGTTTTCTCCTTACTAAGTTGTATAATACTAATTTCATCTTCTTTTTTTTGAAGGAAATATATATTTTTTTTATTTTCTTGTAGGTACTCGTAGTTTTTTGGAAAACACCTACTAGATTTTTTTTCGTCCGTTAGGTGGCCAATGCAAACTCCTTCTCTTCCTTTTTCGAGTGTTAAAGTTTTATTACCTTCATTTAAAATTGAAACATCACCTTTTGTTACACTTTCATATGGAGTGACCGTACTTTGAATACTTATTGGATTCTTTTTTAAAAGGTAAGCACTAGAATTAAGTAAGGAGAAGTCCCTTGTTTCAGATTGCAAATGTACAATTTGTGAGTGCTTATGTTGTTTAAAGTTGATACTGCTGGGGCTTCTTATTGAATAAAAAGGAATGTTTCTTCTTAATTCTATTTGATTGGCGTCACAAGAAAGGGATTTATCAGAGAAGTAATTTTCGGGAAACTCTAACTTGATACTAATTCCACAAGAAAAGTCAGTAAGCTTAAACTTTGTATAACCTGTATTATTTTTTCCAATTTGCTCAAATGCGTCCGGCTCATATGAGTCAAGGTAGTCAATAGGGTCAACCAGTTTGAATCTTGGTTGTGCAAATATCTCAAATTGATCATCAATTTCGTTATTATTTTTTTTGTCAATTATTTTTAGAGAAGCCTCACCTTCTTTATCTGAAAATAAAGAAATTCGATTCTCGCCAATTTCTCTGATTTTTAAATTTTTAATTTCATAATTTAGCTTCACCTCACTTTTTTTAAAAAGATACACAATGAAGTTTTTGTTTTCGAAGTGTTTTGAGGTCCTTTTTAAATAAACTAAAGAGTCCCTGACGATTACATTGTAGGTTATATCGGAACCATTAGAGTCTTTAAATCTTAAAAAGGCGGAGCCATCAACTTGATTATTTAAAATGAAGTGGTTAATGCCTGCTTTTTTGATGTTAGGTAGACTCGTACTATCATTTATTTCCTTTTCTAAATTTACCTTTCCACTTCCACCATTTATACGTAAGTCAACTTCAATTAAATCAGAGTTTACTTTTCTTTCTGATATTGATGCACTTATAGGATCATTTATTAGGATTTTTAAGTGTTGTTTATTTCCGATGTCGTCGGAAATGACGATATTTGCAATCTTATGCGTTTTTTTTCTTGGTGGGTAGAACACAATCTGATTTCTAGAAATTTTTTTGAAGAGTAATATTTGACCTTTTTTAAACTGAACCTTTATGCCTGAGTTATTGTTCAAAATGTTAACACCACCAAAAATATTAACCCTAATTTTATTATCCTCTGAAAAAGGAGAGTTTGCAGTTAATTCCATTTTGTCTGTCTTAACCCGAAATCCTGGATACAAAGTTAATGTTTCAAAAGCCTTATTGCCATTTTCATCCTCTGCGATAATTCTTATTCTTTCTTTTTTCTCTGATGGAGCGGTAGGGGGGATATAGAGCTTATTATTAACAATGTTTCCTAGTGAACCATCCCCTAGGGAAATTACACTTTTTCCATCTCCACCAACTATGTTTATAAGAACTTGGTTCTGTTTACTTGGGTTCCTTGAAATAAATTTTTTACTAAGATTTATTTTGTAAGGTGCTTCTGAGTTTATAACCTTTGTAACAACTTGCCCAATATCGTCTTCTACCTTTATTGTTGTCTCTCCACTATAGTGACTTTTGAAAACGAATTTATGTTTTTTGGTTGAAGTAATTTCTCCAGGGCCATCAACTATTTCAATGTCAACATTTCCCTCTCCACCTTCGACTATAATTGGAACAAAACTTTCATCTGCTTTGTCTTTTGAGATGATTAAACTATTTTGGACAAAAACTTCAAGGGGCTTGATGTTTTTAACTCTCACTAACTTGGGCTTTAAAGCTCCTTCATCGTTAATGCACGAATGGATGAATATAAGGAAGGTGAATAGTAGATGTTTTTCCACGGATATTTATCGGAAAAACGGGCCGCTAGTTAAGAACTAATAGTTTTTTTAAATAAATATTATTTTAGCTTTTAAGTCTTTGGTAATGCACTTTACTGAGGTGTTTTGATCGATAAAAAAAAGAGTACCCTCGAGTTTACATAATCCATAATCAGTTTCAATCTCGCCAGAAAAAGACAAGCTTTTTTTATTTAGCTGGTGCACTACTTTTGCACCTAAACTATCGCGCGAGACATTTAACTTATTTGATGCCTTTGAGATGAATGATGAATATTTTTTATTTAAGAATAGTCCAAGTCTTTGCTCAAATGTTTCGCTTGCGTGAGCCGAGAAAATAAAAAAAGAAAATAATAATACTTTCATTGTTGATCCTTTTGTCGTTGAGAATTTTCATAAATTAGATTCGATCTATAGTAGTCATCTAGCTGGCATAAAATTTTTTCGTTGTTGGTTTTTGAGAATTTAAACTTTGTCCCCAAAAAACGACTTTTTTTGCTCGTAATAAAATCATCAAAACTGATACCGTCGATTTCTTTATAGAACTTGGCTTTTACACCTTCACATTGCACCAAAGCAACTTTTAGTAGGCTTTTATCTTTTTTGTTTTGATATAAAAAGGGTAGTAGCCTAAAACATAAATCAACCTTTTCACCTTGAGACAATTCTAACTTCAGCGATTTAATAATATCTTTTTTTAGGAAATCAAATGTTGTCTTGTAAGTTTCTAAACTTATAGATTTTGCTGATTCAAGGCCGGTATATACCTCATTTAAACTAATTGGCCCGGTTGCTTCACTATAACTTTGAACTAGTGCGTTGACTAAATCTCTTCTTGTAGAGTAAATGATGTCTCTAACTTCATCTTCAAATTCGCCATTTTTAAATTTAGCTTCTAGCTCATAACCAACCATGTCTCTTAACTTTTGAAAATAAACGTCGTTTCCACGTTCTGCCAGTTTTAAAATATTTGTAATACAACTCGTAATTCGAAAACTTTTTTGATCAATTTGACTTATATCATCTTCAGTATTTTTTTCACTCTTTCGACAATCTTTTGGGAGTTTTTTTTCGTCTAGTTCACCTGGAGTAAAAGCTTCTTTAATAAGTGAAATAACCGTCTCCGTTAACTTTTTTGTTTTATAAGTATTTAGAATTTGCGGGTAATATTTATGTGTGGGCTCCGGAAGTCCATGTCTGAAATTGTTTTTCTCATCTAGGGACGACAAGTATTCAACGATTCTATTGGCATTAGATTTTATTTTTTTTAGCGCCTCAAGAGCGTTTGTTTCTCCGTTAAGATCTCTGTTTGATCTAACAATGACGCTAAATGCATCCACGCTTACAGTTCTTGCTCTTTGAATATTAACTTGATTTAGAACTTCTTGAACGACTCCTAGTGCGTTTGAAAGTGAGTCGTTCCAGTCGTTTAGGTTCAAGGCAATGCCTTTTACTCTTGTGTATTCTAAAAGAGAGGAGCATGGCCTTTCTGCTCCAGCTGCATTACACAAGGGAATATTACTTAGATTTGGGTCATATAGTTGATAGGGGAGAAGCTTTTTATCTCTTGAGATAAATATAGGATTTTCAAGAGTATTAGAATTTCCTGTGTTCCAAGGATTTCGTCTAGCAGTAGTAGGAGTAAGAGTTGGATTTTGCATGATCTCAACTAGGTTACTAATTGAGATCGCAATTGCTTCACTTTTTTCTCTTGGTGTTTGAATGTCATTAAATAGTTGACGCCTAACTGTGCCATAAGTTTCTATATATCTCAAAACTTTCTCTAAGAGTTCTGATTGTAAAATTGGCCTCTCTCTGTTCGCAAGATCTCCTTCACTCGTGATCGCTGAACCAGCAAAAACCTCTCTAAGCCAGGTGTTTAATTGTCCGAGGTGCCTTGTTAAAAGATCTATTCCCTCCAGGTTACCCTCTTCATTTTCCATATCATTTAGATAAGTATCAATGAGTTTTAGATTTTCATCTGATTGGCAATAGTTTGAAGTAATCGCTTGGGATAAGCATCTTATAGCAGTAGGCATTGTTATTTTATCAAAGTCTCGTATGGCAGAGTTAAATTTATATTCATTAATAAAGTTATTAATTGAATGAACTAAAACTCCCCCTGATGCAAGGGCGAGTCCTGTTCCCGGCATAGCAAAGCTTGCAGTTGTTAAGAGCCCATTGGAGACGAGGTTGCTGATGAGAGATGATTTTTTTTGAAAACAACCGGGGTTTGTACTCCAGCCAGATAAAAATGACTCCATACTTGTAACGAGAGAGTTAGCACTCTTGTACTCACGCGATTGCCATGTATTAAACCTGTCTAATGTATTTTCAGTTGAGATTAACTCACTTTGCGAAAGATAAATTTCATTTTCAATGTACATCTGAATTTCAGGTGAAATGTTTTCTTCAGAGCTTAACCTTGTAAGTTCGGCAACTTTTCTATTGAGGAGATGCCTGTTCTCACCTGCTTGATTATATACTTGGTAGTCTTGGTAGACTTGATTAAACCGAAGAATTGTTTCTTCAAGTTCAGCTGTTCCAAAACAGTTGTTTTGGTCCTTTAATTGTTGAAGTGTTCCCATCATTGATCTGATATTTGATAAACTATCTTGAACACTTCTTGTGACAACGCTGGGACACTGGCCCTTATAGGTTTCAATAATGGTGGTTCCAATATTAATTTGTGAAAGTACAGAACAAGAAAATACCTGTGCCAATATAAAGATAATTGTATGCATTGACTTCAATGAAAACTTCCTTGTTTTATTATCAGCAAGGGCGATATTTTAGCTTTTTGATCCAAGAAACGTAAACTAATATGATATTAGACACCAAATATCGATTAGTTGGAGACTATATGAGTAAGGGAACCCTATTTGGAAACACTAGAACAAGGGCATTTAGGTGCGTATGGACGCTATCAGAGCTAGGCCTTGACTATGAACAAAATGAATTAAATCTAAAAAAAGGCGAAGCTCTTACTCCTGAGTTTTTAAAAATTAATCCTATTGGTCGTATTCCGGTTTGGAAGGATGAATCAGGTGTATTGTCCGAGAGCATGGCAATTTGCTTATGGATTGCCGGCAAGGACAAAGCGAACACTCTTACCTTTGAAGAGGGAAGTTTTTCTCGGGTAAAACTCTATCAATGGTTAAGTTTTACAATTTCAGAATTAGAGCAGCCGCTTTGGAATATTAGAAGACATCATGGCATCTATCCTGAAAAGTATACGGCAAAAAATATTTTGCCCTCATGCCAGCATGAATTTAAAAGGGCCTACAAAGCGTTGCTTACAAGCATTAATGGTGATGAATATTTAATTAATAATACCTTTAGTCTCGCTGATATTTTTGTGGGACAGACACTTTTTTGGGCAAGGCAAACAACGGAACTAGAAATTGATCTTTCAGATGTAAAAGAATACATGAAAAGGCTTAAAAGTAGGCAGCGATTCCCGAAGCTTTAATTACTTCTGGCAATTTGTGCAAAAGTAAGTTCCTCGTTGACCCAGAACTATTTTTTTGATCGTTTCTTTCCCACACATTCCACAAACCTTTTGGTGAAATACAACCAGATCACTCAGCCCATCACCTTTAGATCCAGTAGTGTCTGAATAGCCTCCAGAGAATGTGAGTCCATTTCTTTTTATTTGTCCCTCAAGAACACTCTTGGTGGCGGCTAAAATATTTTGGTATTCATACTTTCTTATATTTTTGCATCGTCTTTGTGGTTTTATCCCGGCGCGCGCACAAATTTCACATGCAATGTAATTTCCTACACCTCCGAAAAATTTTTGGTCAAGCAGGTGAGGCTTTAGTTGTCTTTCTGGATATTTTTTCAAGCAATATTCAAGGTAATCAAGCGTGAATTCGCTACTGCTCACATCAACTCCCATGGAGTTCTTTTTTTCTAGCCATTCGTCATTTGTAAAAAAGTGCATTTTTCCAAAGCGTCTAGGGTCGACATAGGCGAGATAAACAATTTTTTTATTTTTAAGCTCACATTTAATAATCATGTGTGTATGGAGAACATTTTCAGTTTGGTTCCATAGGCGCCAACTTCCACTCATGCCGAGCCCACTTTGAATGACGTGAGTATTATCAAGATGAATTAATAATACTTTTGAATACCTTGAAAATTTTGTAATAGTTTTTTCAACCAGGTTTGGAAAATCTTTTTTAATGATAGAGCCAATGACATCAGAGTAGGTGACGTCTAAAATTTTAGCACTTTCAACTTTTTTATTAAGTTGGTTTTTGATTGTCTCAACTTCGGGTAACTCCGGCATAATCCCCCTTTAAAACCTTTGTTTTATATTAGGCTAACGAATGCAAAGAAAAAAGGAAATGATATTGGTGAGCAATATATTAATCAGTTGAAAATTCCTCTCCCGTTCAATCCCTTCTTTTGTTGTTAACGATTAATATATTAATTCTCAACAAAAGAAGAAAAATGAAATTATTAATTACTTGATCAATACCTCCAAAGAGTTGTTGTCACCACCGTAAATTGTTACTATTAATTTAATCAAATGAGGTAATGATGATTAATACAAATCCTTTTATGATTACCTCATTTAAAAAATATTCCCTTTTTAAGTATAGGAATGGCTAGTTTTTTTCTAACCAATATCTTAATTGGTTCTTTGATAATATTTTTTTACTTAAACCTTGTGATGAATAGGGTGGTTAAGAATTCTGTTTAAATTTAATAGATGTGCAATTGTAAGTATTTGTAATCGCGTTGTCTTGAAGAGAATTCTGAGTATATCTTTCAATTATCATCACTGGCACATGATAATGTGCAAATTTATAATTCATAGGAGGTAGTGTGAATGTATCTTTGTTGACTTTGGTGCTTGTTGTGATTTTTGCTTTTCAGGCTGAAAGTCGATCGCATAATCAAATAAATGAAAAGTTACACATCTATAATAAAGAACTAGTTCTTAAGAAAAATGAGATAATCCCATTTTTTGTTCCGCTCATAAAAGATCTAAAAAAAAGGGGATATCCAATAAAATTCGTTCTAGACACACTTAAACTAGTTAATGAAATAGAGTTTGTTAATTTTGAAGATAGTGATGTCACTGGAACCTATAATAAGTTTTCTAATAAAATTCAGCTTGAAAATAGTTTTGTAAATTTTGATACTGGAAAACTCAAAAAGTTTGATAACTTAAAGCTTATTCACATTACAACTTTTTATCATGAAATCTGGCATGCCTACTACTTAAAGTACGTAAAAATTAAAAAGCCCCGTTTTTATAGTTTATACCAAAGCCAAATGCTTAAAACTTTCTCTGGCGAGATTAATGCCAATGTCATTCAAAATGAAGCTTATGGCGTTTTCATTGGTCTAGCAATTCAAAATTACTATCAACACTACAGCGTTATGAAATCCATTGGAAAAGAAGGGAGGCATCTCCTGAAACATGGCCCAAGGTCAGAGGTAATGGTTGCACGATATCAAGAAGTTCTTAATTACCCTGTATACGGTTATTACTTCAATGTTTTTAAATGGGGCGTTGTCGATCACCAGGAGAATCTTCCGCAAAAAGATAGAGATCTTATTTTTAAATATGTGTTTCATGATGAAATTTCGCAAGAGTTTGTAGAGAATTTTTCTGAGAATGTTTTTTAATCACTTCAATAGATGTCATTAATTACAGTTGAAGGAACTCGACCTTTTTTATGTCATAGGACAATATCTGTGGTATCACCAATTAAAACTTAAAGGGAAATCTTTTGACTAATAATGATGTACTAAGACGTCTTCGATTTATAACAAGGTTCAACGACCAAAAAATGGTAGATGTTTTTATCCTAGGTGGACTAAAGGTGAGCTTAGAACAAGTAAATTCATGGTTAAAAAAGGATGATCATCCAGAGTATGATTTTCTAACAGATATTAATTTTATCTATTTTTTAAATGGCCTAGTGATAAACTTCAGAGGGAAAAAAGTTGATAGTGTGGCTCCAGTTGAGAAAAAAATTGATAACAACTTAATCCTCAAAAAATTAAAAATCGCCTTCACGCTTGATTCAAATTCTATGCTTGAAATATTTAAGCTTGCCGACTTTGAAATTAGTAAGCATGAGTTAAGTGCTTTTTTTAGAAAACCTGGGCATAAAAATTATCGAGAGTGTAAGGACCAAATCCTTAGAAATTTTCTTAATGGGCTTCAAAAGAAGTAGTTTTATTAGCTTTAAACAAATCTTATGGAACTCAGGTCTTTAAGTCATCGGAACCTAGAAAGTAACTAAAATTATTTTTTAATAGTTACGAATACGCTCATCATCCCTTAATGAGGAGTAATGGTGAAATTAAAATACAAGTTGTATATAATTACGTCATTATTAGTAGCTATATCCGTAGTTTTTATAAACTTTCGTATTAAACGAGTTTATACGCCAACTCTCAGAGCTCTAAGCTACAATTCCAATTCATATTTGTGCAATTTTGTTAGACGTATAGCAAGAGGAAAATGCTGCCCAAGTAAGGCGCCACCGAGTAGTAAATGCCAATCCTCCGTCAATATAAAAACCTTTAGATACGACAATTGCAGAGGGGAGAAAAAAGAGATCAGATGTGTCGAAGACATAACTCTTCCAGATTTCACTGATGGATATAGTGAAAAAAAGTGCGATGAAGATGAATATAAATTAAATACAAATAACAATTGTATTAAATTCTCTAAAAGATATAAAGGTTGTTTTGAAGATTTCGACAATTCAGAACAGCTAAGCCTTGGAAATGTCAAAGCTGTTTTACAATGTGGTGATGGATTTGTTGACACAAAGACCTACCAGGGCCACGTTTCTTGTGACGCTTTAGAGAGTTTTTACTCGAATGGTGAAATCTGTGACCCTCTTGGTGCGGTTATAGGTGAATTTGGCCAGAATAAACAAAACAATTCAAGAATTGTAACAGGGTCATTTTTTGATGATGTTGTTTTTGATGAAGGCGGCGCTGTAGATAATAGAGATTTAAATAGTTATGTCCCTGCTCCGAATGAACACAGAATAACAAACTATGATAATCCATCTAATGAAACAGAGCGCATACTGGATAAGTATAGAAAAGCTGATACGATGCGTTTGGAATTCCCTGGTAACTTTATACGATTTTTTGCGGAGAGGTTGGGACTAAGGGATTTCTTTAAAGATTTAAAGAGAAAGCAAGACTCAGGTGACCCAAGATTTGCTGGTGTTGATTGTGATCCTAACAATCTAACCTGCCATATAAACCCCATAATCTTTGGAGATCATCTAAAAAACCACATACGTGAACTAAGTGATTCAAGTGACAAGCTCGAAATGAAAGTGCGTGACCATATAAATAAAGACCAAAAAAAAGATGGGATTATTATAGAAAAAGTTTCTTGGAAAAGTAATTTATCTGGACCCATATTAGGAGGCGTAGCAGATCTGTTTGGGGCTAGCAGTGATGTTGTAGATCTTTTCCCAAACATACTTGACCTTCATTCTACTTGGCGTGGTGCCTTGCGCGTTCGCCCCAAAAACCTTAACAGAAATAAAAATAAACCTGTTGAATCAGAGGTTGTAAGCTTCGATCTGAAGAAGAGAGCTAATTTATTTCCCATCCCACTGCATTTTCCGGGAAGTGCGAATGGTTATAGAACTTTTGCGTATGGTTACAAGGATAATCAAAAATACCTGGATTCAGTAGGATTAATAGCCGGTCTTGAATACAATGAATGCGCCCTGATTCAAAGATTAGAATCTCATGGTAAATACACACCGTGGCAGCCTTGGTTCAAATGCCAATGTGGTGGGAATCAACCTGACACGGAAACGGATAAAAACTTTTGTGTATTTGATCCTTATAAAAGAGATAAAAAAGTTGAGGTCGCATTTAACCAAAATGTGAGGGTTAAATATCAAATATCTGGACTTAGTGGAGGCACCAGAACATTTTATAGATCGAAAACTACAGAAGGCACATTAAAGGCAAACTTATTTGGTGGCTCGGCAGCAGAGACAACATATGCGCTTCATTTGCTCAAAAAAGCTGGCGAAGCCATGACTATAAATCACTCGATGATATATAAAAATTTAAGCGCCTCTCAATTGGGTGTTTCCTATAATTATAATTGGAATGTATTGAAAGAAAGTCTAGATCTATACACTCGTGATAATATAAATTATCCATCAATAAGAAATGCTGCAAATTCGCGCCAGCATATTATTGTAAATAGAGGTCTAGAGGTTTTTTGTGATACAAGTAGCGGGGCAGCAAAACCATTTATTTATCAAAATAAACGATATTCCATGTATGAGATAGGAGGAGCAACTGGTATTGGTCAATACTTTACATTTAATGATACTCAAAACCTCCAAAAAGTTTATGATCTAGCAAGCAATTTTGGTTGTGCTGGGGCAGGCCCAAAATTGTTTAAGATAGATGATTGGACTGACAGACCTAGAGTATCTAAAGTTAGAAGCGATTTTTCGTCTTCAGCAATGGCCGTGGAGGTAAATGCTCCGGTTAATTTTGGAAAATATGAACTAGAGTTCTTTAGGTTTATAACTCCTTTTACAGGATTTTTACCGATAGATCATATTTTTCGTGAATTAGAACAAGCCTTGGAGGGAGGGGATTATATTCCAAGTCTTGGAGGCTGGGCGGCAAGTAACGGTAGCGTTGGGAACTATGGTGCCGTGTCTGTTGATATAAGATTTAGCGCAGAGGCTGAAAAGGTTTTTAATAAAAACTTTTTCAGCTGGACTTTAGGGTTGATTATCAAAACATTTTTCAAGCTCATAAGTGCGGTGCTATCTGTAGTTGCGAATATTGGTTTTACTGCTGTTACACTACTGGATAACAATTTCCAGTTGGCCCAATTTAGTATGGAGCCTATAAACCTCGGCGCCCATTTAATGATTCTTAATAAAGAAAATTCTTCTAATGCTGTTAATGTTGAAACAAAGGTGAGAAGAATTTTTTCAAGTAAACCTGTAGTAACTATAAATCCTTATAAAAGTATTGAACCTGATTTCCCAAATTGTAGAGAAATGAAAAACTTTTCGCAGGTTAGAGGACCTACAGATTTCATAAAATGGTTTTTACGCTCCACCGTTGGTTGTGTTTTTGATAGCTTTAGCGAGATCTTATCATTTACAGTCTTACCAATTCAAACGTTCTTTTCCCACATTACAGATCACTTTTTTGATTTAAATGTAGACTTATTAAAGTCATTTGTAAGCACTGAAATTGACAGTGCCGGAAATAGCCTGGATGAGGCTAATGATATTATTAAGGTAATGAAGCATGGACTTGAAACAGCTAAGTTTCAAGCTAACTTAGGTGGGGATTCTTTAGAAAATCCGTTTTATGATGAGCATGGCGATTCGGGGCTATTAGCCTCTTTTAAAAGAACCTGTTCGCATGATCCATCCAATAAACTAGCTTGTATTACATGGAGCATTCTTCAAAACAGAGACTTTGGTACAGGAATTAATATATGTATCGAAAGAATGGGGGCAAAAACACACTACAGAAGCTTAGAGGACCTGTACGGAACTATTCGAAAATTTCAACCATCATTTAACTTTCCACCCACTCGATTTTGTCAGACAAGTTACGGAGACACACCTGGCAAAAATGATAGAGAAATTATAAGAAATAAAATTAATGAAAGCTATCTTTGGAACTTTAATGAAATTTATGCAGGCACTGTTAGACTTAATCGTAAAAATGTAAAAATTGGATGGAGAAATCAATGCGCCCTATTTACAGATATTAAAGCCAAAGGTTTGCTAGATATTAGCGCATCAGATGAACCCCGAAATGGTGAGTATAATCTTAAAGCTGAATTTATTCCTACCGAAAGATCTAATTATTATTTAAATGAAATAAGTGTATGTCAGGACAGTCATAGATGTAGTCCTTTAGAGAGACCAATGAAAAACCGCATCAAGATGGCCAGTTGCTCTTTGGCCGGTGACCTTTGGTTTAGATATGCTAGTACAAAAAGTCCCGCTGACAAAGGTGTTTTAAATTTTTATGATCTTATTGAGGCACACATGAATCAAGTAAGGAGCAGTCCAATTATATATAATCTAGCTGTTGCTGGGATGTTAAAATCTTATTGTGAGTTAGAATGTGGATCGAACTCGCCTGGAGGCTCCTCTAATTCAGAAAATAGAAGGTGCGAGTCTAATTGCATGAGAGATAAGCAAGAGATGATTGATGACTTATATGGCGCATATAATGATTGTGTAGTTCTCCTAAAAGGAAAAAATATCCGCGTCTCCGACTTTGAATATTCTCCAGAACCAGGTAATTCAGAGAACTCTACCTGTGAATAGTAAATGTGAGATTTAAAAAATACGATTACTAAGAAGAGGAATGTATGTTTGATATTTTATTTGCAAGGACTTTTGTCATTGTCGGGTGCATGTTAATTCTCACGGCGATCACAGCAAAGATTAACCGCCGTTTTGAAACAGCTTTAGAATTGTGGGGAACTATTATTGGAGTATTTGTTCTTTTATTTATGGTAATGAGCTTTAAAGAAGACTATCCATTAAACATTATACTTGTAGCACTATTATCTTCCATTATGGGCTGGTCAATCGGTCCTACAATTGAACATTTTGGAGAGAGGTTTAAACTTCGAAAATTTTTAAAAGAAAAGGGAACACCCTTAAAAAAGGGAGAGAGCGTATCGAGAGAGCAATATAGTGAGTTTAAATCCTCTGTGAGCTTGGATAGCTATCATAGGGAGTGGCAAAACACAGTAACTCTTGCCGTAGGAGGAACTGCAACGGCAGTTTTGGCGACCGCGGGAATTGTTTTTACCACTGATCTCGACTTTAGCTTTTTAGGAGGTTTTCTTTTTATAGCGCTTTTAATTTCAGTTGTTTTTGGCTTTATTAATATGTTTTTCTTGCGCTCAAAAATGGTTTCTCTTATTAGAGCTTATGTTGGTGCAGTTATTTTTACGCTCTATTTATTATATGATTTTAACCAACTCGAGAAAAAAGCAGGTGATGAGAGCTGGGGGACTGCTATAGATATCTCTGTCAATATATACCTTGATATAATTAATTTATTCCTGGATCTACTTGAAATTTTAGCTGAAGCTGATTAGCTACCTGTGTAGTTTAAACTATATTTTTTACTTGAGTTTAATTTCTAACCCAAGTTTTAAGGGACTACGCTGTAATGTGCTCTTCGTAATATTGTTACGGAGGGTTTTTTATGAAAAGAATGTTTGTTTTAGGGCTTTTACTTTTAAACACCAGTTTATTTGCAAGGACTACAGGGGATATCCATTTTAGTGATGGAACTACTTCAGTAAGAATCTCTGTCGGAAATAACGACAGTAGCTCAAGAGCTCTTTTGAATCGAATTAAAATGTTGGAAAAAGCAGTTGGGCACCTACAGTTGCGTGTTTATGAGCTAGAAGATGGTGGAGTAGAAAATCGAGATAGTCAGTACATATGTACAGTAACGGCTTGTCGAAAATCCGCTAGTATTCATCGTCCGACGGAGCGAAACTGCGCATTTTTTAATATGTATAAAGAAGAAAGAATAACTATCTGGGCAACTGGCGGTGCAGAAGCAGAGTTAATTGCTCTCAGGAAATTGAGGGCCGACAGCGATGTTGCTCTTGTTCAAGAAACAACGCTTAGTTGCCGCAATTAGAACTTTTGGAGCATAGGTGGAAAGACCTTTGCTCCAAACTATAAAATAATCAAAATTAAATAATTTCAATTTGATATCAAGTGTATTTACATGCTTAAAGAATTATTAATATTTTTGCACTTAATTTTTCGAAGATTACATAATCAATATCTATCTTATTTCCACTTTTTTAATTCCCCATCTATAGGGGGTAACAAATATATTTTTTGTCGACTTACCATTTTTGTACAAAGACCATTTATCGTTTTTATCCTTAAGGATTTTAAGCCTCAAAGCGCCGTATTCATTTCTGGAAAACACATTAAACTTCTTTAAATAAATGAATTTTACATGGCCGCCGAATACTTTATCTAAGTCATCGCTTTGCAATCTTGCTACTTTAATTCCTTTTTTTCTTAAAAGTGTTGCCCCATTTTTACTTCTAATTTTATCTAAGGGTACTTTCTGTGTTCTTTTTATTGAGATGACTTTAATATATTTTAAGTCATTGTTTTCATCAGTATTTAATTTGATTTGAATTTTCTCATTATTATCTGTTCTTGTAATTGTTGCTAAAAGATTTGATTTTCCCATAGCGATATTTACGGACATTAATAGAAGAAATGATATAAAAATGCTTTTTAATTTCATTATTTGCTCCAAGCTTAATAGTAAATTTCTATCAAATGCATGGAAAACCACCAGTTTCGAGGTAAAATTTACAATTATCCTAACGCAATTTCGGTTGTTTAAAGTAGTCGTAGATCAAATTTTTTTATCTTTTATTTTAAGAAAAATTTATAGCCACTCAGGGAGGAGCACTTGCTTATTTATTTGAGAATTTTGTTTCGATTATTATTCAAAATGTTGTCGTGATTCTTATCTTTGTTACTTGCAGGCTTTAATTGTTTTTTTGATAAATTAAGGTCAGTAAAATTTTCGAAGTAAAAGCATCGATAAAATTATAATAAGGAACTTTAGTTAAAATTTTCTTATATATTTAAAATACTTATTTATGATTTATAATATGATCTTATTGTTTGTTTTATAGAGTGTTGTAATTATGAAATATAGACCCGAAATAGATGGACTAAGAGCGCTTGCGGTCATTCCCGTTATTCTTTTTCATGCTGGATTTTCACTTTTTAAAGGTGGCTTTGTCGGTGTTGATATCTTTTTTGTTATTAGTGGTTACCTCATAACGACGATATTAATAAGTGATCTTTCGAAAGAAAAATTTAGTATTGTTGAGTTTTACGAGCGAAGGGCAAGAAGAATATTGCCTGCACTGTTTGTGATGATGGGAGTTACAACAGTTTTCGCATGGTTTGTCATGTTACCGGATCGCTTAGATGGATACTTCAAGAGTATATTGTCGGTAATATTTTTCTCTTCAAATATTTACTTTTGGACAGGTAGTGGTTATTTCGCCGTGGCCTCTGAAGAAAAGCCGCTACTTCACACATGGAGCCTTGCTGTTGAGGAGCAATATTACATTTTTTTCCCTCTAATGCTTTTATTTTTTTGGAGACTTGGAAAAAGAAACCTTCTTAAAGTAATCATTTTGCTATCTGTCGTTAGTTTTGGAGTTAGTGAGTTAGGTTGGAGGTACAAGCCGGATGCTAACTTTTTCCTACCTGCTTCAAGGGCTTGGGAGCTCTTTCTGGGGTCGATAGTTGCTTTTCTGTCTTTTGAGAAACAGCGCCGATCGAGTAATTCAATCTCTCTTTTTGGATTGACACTTATTTTGCTTTCAATATTTCTTTATGATGAGCACACCCCGTTCCCCAGTTACTACGCAGCTGTACCAGTACTTGGGACTGCATTGATTATAATGTTTGCAGATAGCAAGACGATTGCTTACCGTATTCTAAGTAATAAAGTCTTGGTAGGTATTGGTCTGATAAGTTATTCTGCCTATCTTTGGCATCAACCTATTTTTGCATTGAATAGAGTTGTTTACGGCGAAGAAATTCCTCTTTTAACGATGGGGCTATATTCAATAGTTTCAATCTTTTTAGGGTACTTAAGTTGGAAATTTATTGAGACACCTTTTCGCTCTAAGATCAATTATGATCGAAGTAAAATTTTTAAAATTTCAGCTACGGTTAGTCTCGTTTTTTTAGTTTTCTCATCATTTGGAATTTTTTATAAAAAAAAAATTGAAAATGTTTGGCTTAATAGTCAGACGAAAGTGAAGAGAGATACCTATAAGGTAGTTAAAGCCTTAAACACTAAAACGAGTAATTTTGGCTATAAGGCCGGTGATGATGAGATAAGATTAAGTCAATGTAGATTCAACGTACGAAACCTTTCGAGTAATATTGAGGAAAGGTTGATTAAATGCTTTAAGCGTCATGGACCTGGAAAACTTGTTTTAGGAGACAGCCATGCCATAGATCTTTATGGCGTTGTAAGTTCAAGATTTAATGAGAAATTTTTAGTGGGCATTACTCAAGGATTTTGTCGACCTTATAATGAGAAAGACTTTTGTCAGTATAAAAAATTTGCTGATTTTATTTATAAAAACAAAAAAATTTTTGATATTGTGGTTTTTGAGCAAGCGGCGCTTTATTTGATGAAAAGAAATAACGGTAAAGAGGTTAATAGGTCCTATTTTTCTAGCTTAAAGCTTAATGACACAGTTGAGGAATTACAAATCGATGAGACAGCAATCGACCAAACTATCCAATACCTTAAATCTATTTCTCGTAATATAAAAACTAAATGGTTTTTACCAAGAATAGAGCCTCATATTCATAGATCAGTCATATTAAAAAATGGATGTGATTATAACTTCAAGCTCAGACAAAATCAGATGAAGCAATATCGAAAATTAGATGATATCTTAAAAAACTTTTTAGCCAAAACAAATATTATTCCAGTAGATCAAAACCAAATTTTTAACTTTGATTTCCCTGGAGACTTTATGAACTGCAAGGAATCTTATTGGTCAGACGGCGATCATTATACAATTGAAGGTGAGATTAAATTTGGTAAAAGATTGCCGGAAGACTTCTTGATATAGTGAGTGTACTCTTAAATTTTTCTAAATGTTACTATATAGCTTAAGCCTTTACTCGGTAAGATGTAGTCTATTAACGAGAATATCGGAATAATAATGTTTGCAAGCTTAATTTGCCATATTGGCATTGTCGAAGAGAAGTTTTTCTTTTGACTATTTTTAAATTTGTACAGTAGTGCACCAAACTTATTGAATGATTTAATCTGAGAAATGGCAAGACTATGCTTTTTTGCAAGCTTATGAAAGTCCTCAGGGTCATACCTGCGGTAGTGACCGGAGGCTTTATCCATTTCGGAGTATAAAGCTGACTGTGCCGGAACTTTTACGATAAATACACCATTACTTTTAAGAACCTTGTTTATGTTTTCAAAAAATTTATGTTCATCAGAGATATGTTCAAGTAAGTCCAGAGATACAATGCAATCAAACTTTTTTTCTAACTCCGAGGACCATTGTTCACTGCAAAGGTCTAGGTTATGAACTTTCGTTGTACTGTATTCTTCTTTCAAGTAGCGAACAATTTCAGGGTTAAAGTCAACCAAGGTTAGATCATTGGAGATATCTAGGTATTCATTGACTATAACGCCTTTCCCTGTTCCCAGGTCAATAATTGAGCCTTTTAGAGATGACTTAAATTTTGATAATATCCAGCTATAATAAGCTGGGAATAATGACATTTTGTCCTGAACGATGTGGTAGTGGTCATTGTTTAGAACTTCTTTTTCCATTTTATAACTCTTTTTTTTTGTTCGACTTGAAAATTTTATCATACAGAACGAACTTGAGTATAAATATTATGGCGGTAGTCAATAATTGAGAGATGAAAATATTTTTAATTTGGCCAACTACAAATAGGTAGAGCTTTAAATCGAATATACGAAAAACTAACCCTGCAATTAAGAATTTTACTATTACTGGATAAATATTTGAGTTTTTAACTTTGAATACATAATAATAATTAAGGATAAATGCTAAAGCAAAATCTAAAGATAAAACAAAAATATACGCCTTTGCTACTTCAAGTTTAAATATTTTATAGAATAAATAATTAGTAAAAAGTGAGAATAATTTTAACCCTGCTCCATACTTTATAAAGTCTTTGATCTTTTCAGATTTAGTTGGGGGGAGACTCATTTTTACTTTCGAGGTACTTTGTGAACTATTAGGTCCGCTAGTATTCCAAAAAATAGAGTCTGCATTCCAAAAATGGATGTACCCAAAACTAGGTTGGAATGGGCCACTGGTCTGGGATTAATTCCTTTAAAGAAGCATGAAATATCATATACGAAAACGGCTAAAGCCAAGGCCAAAAAGAGCACTGAAATTGGGCCAAAAAATTTGAGTGGCTTTACTCCAACTATTACACTAACCAGCTGGGGGATAACTTTGAATGGGTATTTGTAGGAGATGAAAGATTTACCTGTAACTCTTTTGTTGAACTCTACGTCTACTGCCGCAAACTTGAGACCATTATGATGAGCGTCTAGTAAAATTTGCTGGGTGTAGTTATAGGTACCTGGTAAGTAAAAAACTTTCAAATATCTTTTGTTTACAGCTAAGATACCTGGTTGACTGTCATAAATCGGCCAATTTGTTAACCACCTCATTAAACCAGTAAAAACAAGGTTGCCGACTCGACGAACGAAAGGCATCTTATAGTTTATATTATTGAACCTATGTCCATAGACTATATCCGCCTTAGCTTCAAGTATAGGGTCTATAAGTTTTTTTATATCATTTGGATTATGTTGGAGATCTGCATCAAATTTAACAACAATGTCCGCCATTTTTTCTTGTGAAAACTTGAGTCCTGTATTTATTGCCGCACCTAAGCCTTGATTAACGGAATGAGAAACAATATGATCAACATTAGCTTGGGATGCCTCTTCTTTTGTTTTATCAACCGAACCATCATCTATAACTACAACGCTTAGGTCTAAATTATTTTCTTTAAAAAATTGCTTTAAACTTATGAGAGCCTTGATTGCATTTCCAATCATTTTCTCTTCATTATAAGCGGGGACTAATACAAACAAATTCTTCATAATATTTTAAAATTATATGAGAGTTACATTTTAAATCAAGGTGGAAATATTTATAAAAAGTTTAATATCTTAGTAAAGCAGAGAGAGCTAAATCTTTAAGGTTTTATAAAAGTCTTGATTTTTAAAGTAGTCGTCGGCCATTTTCTTCAAGCCGTCTTCAAAACAGGTCTCAGGTTGCCAATTTAAAAGTCTGCTAGCTTTATTTATATCAGCCCAGGTGACCATCATATCAGCTTTGTTAAATTCACTGTATATGATCTTCGCTTTTTTCTCTAAAAGGTTTTCAATCTTGTTTATCATGAAGTTCAGAGTATATGGCTTTTTGCCACCTCCAAGATTGATAATTTCAAAGCCTACCTCTTTCATTGCTGAGATGGTTCCTTTTGCAATGTCGTCTATATATGTAAAATCTCTGGCTTGACTCCCATCCCCGAAGACAGGAACCTTCTCACCTCTGTCAATGAGGTTTAAAAACTTAAACGGACTCATATCTGGTCTTCCACCTGGCCCGTACACAGTAAAGTATCTGACTACAGATACATCCAGTTTAAAAAGCTTATGATATGTGTAAGCCATAACTTCAGCTGATTTTTTAGATGCAGCATATGGTGATATTGGCTCATTGACTGGGAGGTCTTCAAGATAAGGCATTTTTTGGCCGGCATACAAAGAGGATGTTGAAGCCAGGATGTACTTAGGAACATTATACTTTTTTGCTAATTCTAATAAATTTAATGATCCTAAAGAGTTACTAGAAAGGTATACAAATGGATTTTCTATTGAGTATCTCACACCTGCTCTTGCGGCAAGGTTAATAATTACGTCAAATTCGTTAGATGAGAAAATTTCTTCTAATGCATCATAGTTCTCAATGTCTACTTTTTTGAAGAAAAAGTTCTTAGATGAATCAAACTTATTTAATCGAAAATGTTTTAAAGATATATCGTAGTAATCGTTTATATTATCTAATCCTACTACATGGTAGTCCTCTTTAAGAAGAATTTCGAGGACCTTAGATCCAACAAAACCAGCGCAGCCGGTTAACAATACTTTTTTTGTCATAACTTCATTATAAAAAGAAATAATATAGAAACAATAGGTAATAATTTAAGCAAGTGCTAAAGAGCATTTGACTTAAGGACTGCCTCATTTTCATCAAAAATAGGTTTGGATGAAGTCTTATGCGGCTTTATGAATAATTGCCTTTTTCATTTATACTATTTGATGCTAACTAATATTATTCTCTTAAAGGGACTTTTCTAAGTTTTGTCACAAAATGACAAATCTTATTCCGGTTTTATTAAGGTAATATTATAATGGGAGCTTTTTTAGGGTAGGTAAGTATGAAAAATATTATTGTTACAGGCGGTGCGGGTTTCATTGGGTCTCATTTAATAAAAAGGTTATTAGATGAGGGAAATAAAGTAATCTGTGTTGATAATTTATTCACTGGAAACCTTCAAAACATCAAACCTTTTGAGGCTAATGAAAATTTTGACTTTAAGCATCACGATATTACCAAGCCATTTTATGTTGAGGATAAGGTAGACCAGGTCTACAATCTTGCGTGCCCTGCAAGCCCAATTCATTATCAGTACAATCCAATAAAAACGATTAAAACCTCAGTTCAAGGAACAATAAACTTTCTTGGTTTAGCAAAAAAACACAATGCAAGGTTTTTTCAAGCATCTACGAGTGAAGTATATGGCGACCCAGATGTTCATCCTCAGCCTGAATCATATTGGGGCAATGTAAATACTATTGGAATACGGTCTTGTTATGATGAGGGAAAAAGAGTTGCGGAGACTCTGTGCTTTGATTACCACAGAGAACATAAGCTAGATATTCGGGTAATTAGAATCTTTAATACTTATGGACCAAATATGCATCCTAACGATGGCCGAGTTGTTTCAAATTTTATAGTGCAAGCATTAAAGGGTGAAGATATTACTATATATGGTGACGGAAGTCAGACTCGAAGTTTTTGTTATGTAGATGATTTAGTCGATGCATTTATAAAGTTTATGAATCAAGATGAATTTGTCGGTCCATTAAATGCAGGTAACCCTGGTGAATTTACGATTAAGGAATTAGCAGAGAAAGTTATTTCAATTACAAAAAGTCAGTCAAAGTTAGTTTATAAGGATCTACCACAAGATGATCCAAAACAAAGGCGCCCTGATATTACTAAAGCCAGCGAATTACTAGGCTGGAAGCCATTAGTTGAGATTGATGATGGTATCAAAAAGAGCATCCCTTACTTTTTAAATGAAATATCAAGTTAAAATTTTTTAGGTGTTTTCTACTTAAGTATTCTTCAATTTGATCTTTCTTGAGTAAAATTAATAACTTCTACTTTTGGTGGTGTTTTTTTGGCACTACGGTGAAAATGATTCATTTCTTCCCAACGAAATCCATATTTAGTTTATGATCCGTCTGGGTCAATTTCCTAGTACGGAAATTTTCAATGATAAGGAGGATTTATGGATAAATTAAAAGTACTACTCGTTTCAATTCTTTTTGCTGGAGCTTTTTCATCAATTGCTAGCAGTAATGACGAAAGAGGTTGTGAGAGGGTCTATAATTCTGATGCCAGGATTAATTGTATTAAACTAAATAAAGTAAACAGAAAGCTGAATAAAGTTCTTAGGTATCTAGAGCGCGGAGAAGTAGATTTTTCAGGAAACGCAGTAAGGAGAGAATTTACTTGTAAAGCCAGAATTCATGGAAACAGGTACTTTGAGGGCTACGGAAGAAATGCAGAGGAAGCACAGGAGAACTTCTATCAAAACTGCTCAAAGGCGTATTCAAAATATACCTGTGGAAGGAGTGGGGTTCAATGTGAATATAAAGAGGTTGAACGAGACACCCATTTCGCTTGTGAAATTTATCACTTAAGTGACCATAATGTTTTAAAAGCTGTCGGAAGAACCAAAAATGAGGCTCTTACTCAGACCATAAATCTTTGTTTGAAAACGTGGAAAGAAAAGACCTGTTTGCAAAGAATAAAGCAGTGTTATGAATATTAAACTAATGGGCAATGTTTCAGAATTGTAAACATAGCGCTTTATTAAGTAGACATAATATAAAAGAAATTAATAGGGTTTTAGATAATGAGAAAAATTTTTTTGATATCATTTCTAGTTACAGTATCTTGGTTTAATTGTTTAATTGCTTCAGAGAATAATGTACTTGAGTCACAAAAATTTAAAGAAATTGCGAGAAACCTATATGCTGCTCAAAACTTAGTACCCGATGAAAAGTTTGAATTTTCATCTAATATCTCACTTGGAGTTTACTTTCTTCGTTATTTGGGGGATTTGGGGTCTTTCACCCTAGACTCCAATGAGATAAATAAGCTGATACTAGCTATAGAAAACTTATATAGGGATGGAGTTAACGAGACCTTAAAGTCCATCTTGTTAAATCTTCAAAGGGTTAAGTTTTATAAAGATAAGAAAAATTACGTTGTCATTATCTTTACGAAAAATGAGCAGGACATCATCGTTGATATCGACTCGAAAAGGGATGGATTCGTTCAGTCTATAAATAGCTTTAAAATCAAGAACAAATCAAAAATCGTGCTTCAGGATATAATTAGTAAAAAAACGAAGAAGAAAGTTCTTAGGAAAGTGAAGCAAAGGCAAAGGCTTTTTCATGCTCCGAATGTTAATTTGATCGATAAAAATTATGTTAATTCAATGAGAGAGCATTTCAAAAAAGATGTCGAGCTTTCACCTGTTTCTGGTGAGATCGATGGGATGGAGTTTAATATCTCATTAAAGAAATGGGTTCCGAAATCGTTGCGTGAAATCAATTTAAAAATTGATAAAGTTGGAAGTAACATTGGTATTGAAGGTCAAAATGGAGAACTATTACCGCCGTTTTGGCTGACTGCTAAGAAGTGGTGGGTTCACGTGATATCGATAATAGATAGCTAGTCGGTATCGTTTAAATCAATATCTATTTTTAAATCTAGATTTCCTTCAATCGAAAACTCAAAACTTGGGACCTTAGTTACCTCAACCTTGAAAAATAAAAGTACATAGGTTGAATTGATTAACTTTTCTTTATATTCATTAATATAAATAGTTGGCTTAATTGATGTAATATTCTTTTTTTCTTCTGAGTAGCTCATCAATAAATCAAAAGAACTTGTATCTAGGTTCCAATAGTCAATTTCCTCTTTATCATCCTTATTAGTACTCTCATCTTTCGCACAATCATTAAAATCTTTACTTAAGAACTCATAATCCTCGTTATTAATAAACCTTGCGTACACAAAGGCGTTTTTCAAGAAATCCAATGTGGCGCCTTGGAATGGTGATTTAATTTCAAAGTTCGCTGATTTTAGGTTTATGGAGTGGATAAAATCAAAATCGATTGTTTCAATTTGCTCCAATTTGTAAAGGCATGGAGTGAAGGCAATTTTGCCTAAGTTTCCTTGGTTTATCTCTGCATTTGCTATTAGTTCGGCTAACTCTCTAAAAACACCTCCAATATCATCAATCTCTTGGATTTCGCTGAACTGGTAGTCAACATCAATTGAGCTAATAGGGAGAGATAAGTTGAATGAAATCTCTTCTTTTTCAGCTATTGGAATAATTTCCTCTTTGGACTGACATGCTAATAAAGATATGAAAACTAAAGATAAAACAGTTCTTTTCATAACTCCTTATATCAAAGTTTTAAGAGCATAATAATTAATATTAGAGATCGAGCAATTAATACAAGGAATATCGAATCCATGGATAAATTTTAAAAATTAGTGTAGAAGGACCGCAATGAGAAAAATACTTATACTTGCTTGGTTTTTTCTTTATCCAAAGTGCTTTGCCTTTTATTGGGAAACTCTTCCCGAGGGCAGATTCAATTTCTTATATCGAAATATTAAAACTAATAATATTGCCAATAGCTTTGATCCTCTGGGAAATATTCAGAGTAATAAAGTAAATTTAAGACTTGACGGTAATTCTCTTTTTGGTGCGAATGATATTTTAGACCACTATTTTGAAGAGTTAAAAAAAACAAATTCTGATGCTTTTAATAATTTTCAAATAGGCACATACGAGTTAACCCCCTTTGCAAAAGTGGATGTTCAAGTTTTTGGAGTTGGCTATGGTATTAATGAAAGTCTGACAGTTTATTGTGGTGTTCCTTTTTATAATGCAGAGGTAAACATAGACTTCAAAAGGACTAAGGGAAATAATTACAGCGAAGTGGCATCGATGTTATCAGGAGAGGACCAAAACCTCTTAACAAATATTACAAATGGTCTACCAGATATTTCTTCTGGAGTGTTGCAAACAGTACTAACTGATTATTACGGGTTAAAACCTCTCGGTTCTTGGAGAGGAAGTGGTTTTGGAGATATAGAATTAGGTGTTATGAAGCGATTCTTAAGAGTCAGAGACTTTGGATTATTGACAAAGTTCGGAGCGATTTTACCAACAGGAAGGGTTGATGACCCAGACATACTTCAAGATATAAAGTTTGGCGATGGGCAGTGGGATGCATTTTTTGAATTAGGAGGAGGGCTTAAATTTTATTTTTTAGACGAATTAAACTTTTCATTGAGGTACACTTATCAATTTTCAGGAGAGTTTCGGTTAAGGGTCCCTGATATCGTGGGCATAACTCTAGGGTCAAAAAAGTTACTAGTTACCAAGACACCAGGGGATAAAATTGATTTAAATCTAAATTTTAAAAAGAATCTCGGCTCATCTTTTTACTTAGACAGCTCCTATCTTTTTAATTTCGTGGGAGAGTCAAAGTTTAAAGGTAAAGGTAGTGAAAAATTAGAAAGTTTAATTCAAAATAAATTTTCTCAAAGTTCGAGTATCCAGGCAAAAGTGGGGTTTTCGTCCATTAATAGTTATTTGAGAAACGAATTTTTGTTGCCTTTAGATATTAATATTAACTACCTTATGCAGTTTTCAGGAAAAAATACTCAAAAGGTAGATAGAATTCAAACAGAGTTAAATCTATATTTTTGATTGATGTATATAAGTCTTCCCCAAATCGTTTATGTAATTATCTTATGACTAAACATTAAACACTAATCACATCTATCACATTAAAACATTAAAGATATTAAAATCAGGTACATGTAATTGGCCTTTAATTTGCCCTCATATAAAGGTGGAGGGAGCTAAGGTGAATTTTTTAGTTATTTTTACTTTTATATTTTTGTTTTTTACTAACATGTTAGCTCTGGCGAACCCAGATTTTAACCAGAGTTTAAAAAATATATCTGAGGGCCCAAGGCTTAAGAATTGCAAATCGAGAAAGGAGCCTGGCAGTAATAGTCGTGTAGGGTTTATTGAGGTTTTAGATGATGAAGAAGGAAGTGAGTCTATCATTTCTAAGCTTCTGCATATTGAGCCTATCAAGTTGGACGAAAAATCATTGAAGATGGATTATCAAATTTTTATTTCAATTGATATTCCTGCATATAGTGGGAAGCAATCGGAGCAAATAAGAACGAAGTCTAATCCTTATGATTTACAAAAATTCTTTCAAGCTAAAGGTAAAGATATTTATGACTATTCGAATATGGAAAAATTGGAGAAAGAAGTAGTCGATCATGTAACGCCAGAGCATGGGAGAATAAAGCCAGCGTTTAGAAAAAAAATTCAAGAATCAATTATGATAATGGACTACGCCCATCTAGTTAGGACAGGGAAATTTAAACAGGCAGATAATTTTTTAAAGAGCTCATTTAAGGGAAAAAGCACGGAGGAGAAAATATCCTTCATAGGTTCGCTTTTAAAAAAGTTAAACGATAACTATAATAAAGTTTCAAGAGGCCAGGGCGTTGGGACAAAAGACATCTCCATGCGCAAACTTGCAAAAGCTATCTTTGTTAATAACGATGGCTCCCAATCAGAGGCAGAGTTGAAGGTTGGTGTTTGCAGACACATTCATCAATTTGCGGTTCGGGCAGCACGACAAATGGGTCTTAAAATGGCTTTTGGTATAACTTATCCCACCGCTACAGGTTATCATGCGACCATGGTTGTTTCTGATCCTAAAAACCCTGGAAGGACTTATAAATTGAACTACCAAGGAGTAAAAAGAGATGATAGTTCAAGGGGTCATAGTGCTTTAGAACAAGATGAGGGAAAGGCGAGCTCCAATGGCATAACCTTCCATATGTGGGGGAAAAATGACCAACCTGTTTACTTCACGCCCTCTGAGAAAGGACTTGTGCTGGCACAGATAGCTGGAGAAGATTTATCAAATTTTGACCCAAATATTCGACCGACAGCAAAGAAAGTAATCTCTGGGGTGAAATTAGGTAAAAGTTTACTAAAAGTTTTCCATGCTAAAACTAGTGTCGGAGAGGGAGAGAATATCTCCGGTTTAGGATTAGTAAGAAGAGTTGATTTTAATCGATTCATCACAGGGAACTATGGCCTTGTGGGATATTCCTCAGACAAGGTTAATCGTACCGGGTCTCATGTCCCTAACTCAGTGACAAGGCATGAGTCCTCATCAAATGGGATATATTTTTACATAGATCATGACTTCCAAGTAAATTTAGTGGAGAGAAATGAGCTTTCTTTGAAGATCTTTTCTCGTTTCGCATTGAGAGGCACAGGGTTTTTTAGCAAGTATAAAGCGGTTAAAGATACTATTCCCCTTGGGGAAGGGTCGGTTTTACTTGGTGATGGTAGCGGCCAAATTATTTCGGGGCTAGAAGCCAAAATCGGGCGTAAATTGACCTTAACAGGAACAAGTGACGTTTCTGGGCAGATATCTGATATCACCGCTCAAGGTGGAGGGTTTAATCTTTATGCTAGAAGATTTTCATTTGAATCAAAGTTCAGCACATTTCCGAAACCAGGTTTAAAGGTTTCGAACATTAATAGATTTAACTTAATACCACTTGAAGGAAATAATATAATGATAGGCTCCTCAGATCTTGCAATCGGTAACAGTAACAGTAGTAAAGAAATTGTCTTGGGAGTGTTATATCCAATAAGTAAGATCGTTCCTGCTTATATTCCTGGGTCTAAAGCAACTATAGAGGCAACTGTCAGAGCATCATTTGCAAATGGTATGCTTGGGTTCTCTTTGAGTGCCTACATTGTTCCTGGTGTAAAATTTAAAACAGCATCAAAGCCTAAGCTTGAAGAAACCCAAATGAGAACGAAAGACTTTACCGCCCAAGAAAAAGTTAAGTCGCCTGCCAGTGTAAAGTCAGTCGATACTGAAGTTGGGGTCGGTTTTACTGGTGAGCTAAGGTTCTAGGTTTCTTATAATCAAAGACTAATGATATTTCGTTGAACGATTCTTTCTTTATTAAAATCAAAGATTTCATGTTCCAACCTTATAAAACCTTGATAGCTTTTGTTTATTTTTAGCAAAGAGAAATTTTGAATATTTACAGGCATATTAATTCTTATATCAGAGCTCATTGGCTTAGAGGTTTTCGTCATCCCGCTTGACATAAATTCGTACAGAAAATTTCCATTTCTGAGTGGTACACGAGAAGCGTCACTATAATGTCTGTCTCCTGAGATTAAAACGATTTTTTTATTAACAGAGCTGATAAGGCGAAGCAAGCGTTGCTTTTCTTTTCGAAATTGATGCCAGCCCTCTATCCAAAATAAAAACCTTGATACGGGAGACAATACACTGATGCTACTAGCAATAATTATAAGGTCAGATTTAGAGTTGGTAATACTGTCTTCAAGCCAGCTCCACTGAGCAGGGCCAAGAAGTTGCTGTTGTCTTTTGCTCATAAAGGACCTTGTGTCCAGAAAAAGAGTTTCAACAGAAAGTTCTCCTTTAGACATATACCTTTTGTGATATATTCCTTTTCTTTTAAAAACCGGCGAGGTTTTTTTGATACTAAGAAACTCCAGCAATAACTCTTTTGATTTTTCTTTTAGAACATAATCTCCATTTGCGTTATTGTGAGCATAATCATGGTCGTCCCATGTTCCGTCAATTATAGTGCTATTTTCTAATACTTTGTATGCTGTTTTATTTTTTATTTGATTATAGGCAGCTCTTCTTTTTTTTGGAGAGAAGTGATCTGCATAAATGATGTCACCCAACCAGAAAAAAGCGTCAGGATCAGTTATTGAGATATCATCAAAAACTTTTTCGCGATCACTTTGCTTATAGCAGCTTCCAAAGGTTATTTTAAGTTGATTGGGGTTTGCAAATAGATTAGAACAATTTAAAGCAAAGGTAATAATTAAAAATATATGATGTCTCATTTAACTCCCTTTAAATGAATTGTTTTAATTTTAACTTAAACGTCTTAAAATTTTTGTTATTTCTTTATTATGAAGTATTAAAATTTTGTTAAAATTTAATCTACTACTTTTTATTTATGCTCGTATAATAAGGTATGCCTTTAAGTATGATGCCATATATAGAATTTGCTACTGAAAATTATATTAATGCTAAATATAACCTTGCAAAAAGTGATGTGAAAGGTCCCAAGCTTGAAAGTATTATTGATACATCAGTAGTATTTCATTTACTTAAAAGTGATTCATACTCATTGATGAAGAAATTTAGATCAAAAATTTCAAAACATTATGATGTAGCACCCGGTAATATTGAGTTTACCATTGGAGTGACAAACTCTTTTTTTACTCTTTCTCATATAATGAAAAATTTAGGCCATAAAAGAGTTTTATGTGAGTCTCCAGGTTATGAACCGTTTTGGTTAACGCCTGAGGGGTGCGGTCTTGAGGTTTTCTTTTTTGAACGAAATAAAGAGGACTATTCTATAGATTTAGATAAACTTGAACAGTCAGCACGGCAAGGAGATTGGTTTTGGATTAGTAACCCGCATAATCCAAGCGGTAAATACTTAAAACCGTCAGAAATTAAAGAGGTCGCCAAAGTATTGGAGAGGAAAAAAGCCTTTCTTTTTGTTGACGAAATTTATCATGATTTTGTTACACCTTTAGGAGTCGATTCTGCTCTAAAACAAAATAGTAATATTGTAATCTCGAGTAGCTTTACAAAAGCATATGGGTTAGGAGGTCTCAAGGTAGGGTGGATAATAGGGCCAGAGTTAATCATTAAGCAGGCCATGATTACAAGGCTTCATCAATTTATGTTGATGCCTTCATCATCATTGAGCTTTTTAATTCCTTTTCTAGATATTGCTGAGGGTGTTAGGGTGAGTAATGTTCAAAAAATAAAAATAAATTCAAAAATATTTCGCGAAAAATTATTTAATACAAATTTGAATTCGAAGTTTCCAGAGTTTGGACCTATAAGTCTATATAAGTTAGAGAAAGATATTGATGATATAAAAGTTGCCAGAGATTTTTCTCGAAATCACGGTATTGTCACTGCACCAGGCTCTTTTTTTAGATCACCTGGGGAGCTTAGATTAAGCTGTGCAGGTGAAAGCACTGAGGTTTGCGAGTCTTCTGAGTTACTTCTTCACTTATTAGAAAGCTAAACTTTTTTTGCCTAATTACCGAAAAGGTATAGTGATAAAGTACTTGGTTTTCATTTTATTTATTGCCCATTCAAACTTTGTTAAATCGGAGGAGTTTACAAAAAAACATGATTGCCTTTATGGATGTTTAAATCTTATTCAAGGTAGTCGCTATATTTACGATGTTGTATTATTTAGTATTCACAATTCCTTAGAGGAAAAGCTTCAAGAATTTGGAGCGAGTATAAATCAAATTAAGGATATTGATGAGAACCGTCACAGAGTTGTTGAGCTTTTACTGAGAGACGATACCTCTTCGAGGCTTGTCTCTGCGAGAAAAGAATTGATTCAAATATATGAAAAGCTTTATGTTGATTGTTTGAATAAAAAGAGAGAAGAAACATTTTATGAAAACGATTCGTTGCTTCCTGATAGAAGTCTCTTTGATGGACGAGGTTATTTTGACATACTTAAAGTTCTTGGGTCAAAAGATTTTAAGTACAAAGTAGAAAACTTTATTGCCAAAGGGCTCGGTGTTGGAATGAACGATGTTGATTATGACCCCGAGGATTTAAGCTTTAAGGTTCGAGTAGGAAAGAGTGGCAAAATTCTTTTAAACGAAAGAAACATGTCTTATCTAAAAGAAAAGTTTCGGGTTAAAAGATTGGCTGGGGCTAAGCTTTCAGCTAAAGAGCTCGAAATTGAAAAGCATGCTCTTGAACCGGCTCATTTTATTTATCAGGGAACTATAAATGTCCTTGATCACACAGCTGAGTGTAAAAGTGTTTCGCGAGGTGGGCATAAAGAGGAGTACTGTCCAAAAGGTTTATCTACATTTTTTAAAAAAACTGACCTTAAAACGGGAAAAATCCTCAGTGTTTCAGAGTCCTCTTATGAGATTCGTCCGTTTTATATTTCGGACAATTTGAGGGGAAATAATTTGGATCAAACGGCAAGAGGAAACCTATCTCAGGTTAATTCCACTCTTAGGCTCATCCAGAACTCCATCTGTAAAAATAGAAGAGAGATTTATATAAAAGGATCAAAAAATTCAGGATTCCCTTTTAATATTCCCTGTGCTCAAGAGGTAAAGTTCCAATTTCCTGCTCCAATTACGAAGTACTAACCTTTTCTTAAGTTAGTGAAAGGGGTTCAGTTATTTTTTCTATTTTTGATTGCCCGAGAAAATAGTGCTAGATAAATCTAATGTTTAGGTCGTTATTTATATTTATTTACTCGATTTCGAGTTTTGCAAACTTATCTACAGAGGCGCTCCCTACAAGGGACAAGGCTTACTACGCTTCTGAGAGCAACAAGTATTTTGATACCTTGGATACTTATGCATCAAGAGACTCAAAACCCAAGTATTCCTCTCATGTGATAAGGTGGGAATGGTACCCCTGGCTTTATTTAACCGGTCACAGGCGTTGGTCTTTAAGGTTAGATCGACTTTTAGTGTTATACCCTACAAAGGTAATAAATAGAAATTGTCGTGGTTTTGATGTCCAGCCATTTGGGAGGTGTCATGTGACCTTTCATTACCTCAAGGGTGATCACTTCGTTGATATTTACGAAGAATTTACCTTCAATGATAAAGGTGAAATCACCTTTATTGAAGCTTGGACAGATGAGCCTGGTTTTAATCCTACATCTCCATCTGATTACTGGGCCGAGAATCCATCAGCTCCTCGACTATCGACAAAGGTTCCAGGGCTTGGTTCCCCGGAGGGTAGATATGATCGAAAAAAAATCAAAGAGCTCTCTAAGAGGGACCCTGACCTTAAAAATCTCCTAAAGAGGTTAAGGTTTCCGGTCAGCTTTTGGCTTTTCGAAGCCGTAAGGTTTGCCTTCAAGCGTGATTGAATTTTAAAATATAAATAGTCTTAAATGGAGAGTTCGATGAAAATTCTTATATTTTTTATTTTTTTAATTTCTAGTTCCAATATTTTTGCCGCTGAAAATCAATACGGAGAATGGTTTGGAACATTTACGAAAAAAAGTTTGAGTGAGCGGCTCTCTTTTTGGTCAGAAACACAACTGCGATACTCTTACTCTGACGGTGCAATGGCCCAGGTTCTGGTTCGTATGGGAGTTCTTGATCAGGTTAACCCTACGCACGAGCTAGGGTATCTGTATGGGTATATCCAGTCAGGAAGTTCAAAAGAGCATCGTTTAGCTCTACAGCACTCAATGACCTATTTGAGCTCTAGTGAATCGAAACTCTCACATCGAATAAGGTTTGAGGCGCGTTTTATTGAGGATATTTCCACTGACGCCAGCCGCTTTAGATATCTTCTTCGATTTCAAAAAAATAATTTCTTTAGCGATTTTAACGGTGTTTTTTGGAACGAGCTTTTCATTAACACACAAAATGTCTCCTGGAATGGTAACCAGTCGTTTGATCGAAATCGCTTGTTTGTGGGTCTAAATAAAAAAATAGGTGAGACAAAGTATGAGTTTGGATATTTAAACCAATACGTAGAAAGAGATACAAGTGAAGTTGCTGAGCACTTGATTGTTCTTTATATGTTTTTTTGATGAGTGAAATAGAGGTTCTTTACCAAGACGAAAGCTTTATCGCTGTGAATAAGCCCTCTGGAGTAATCGTTCACCCCTGGTCTGAATGTGCAGATACAACTTCTCTTATGTATTTGGTAAAGGAGATAACAGGTAAATGGGTATATCCAGTTCACAGATTAGATAGACCTGTAAGTGGTATTATTCTGTTTGCCTTTTCGTCTGAAGCAGCTAAGCAATTAAAAGAGGCTCTCGAGAGCCCTCTGGCTCAAAAAATTTATATTTCTCTTTGCATGCATAGGGTTGAAAATTCGGTATGCAACACATACGAGCTTTTCAATCAAGCGAGAACAAAAAAGCAAGAGGCAAAGACAGGGATTATACCTATCGAATCAAACCAAAAGGTAACTTTATCAAAGGTTAGAATTTATACAGGAAGATATCACCAAATTCGACGCCATTTTTCCTCTATGGGTAATCACTTAATAGGGGATACGAAATATGGAAAGGGAAACGTAAATAGACTATTTAGGGAGAAGTACAATTTACATCGGTTGTTCTTACATTGCGTTGGATTGAGAATAAATTTATTCGAAAAAACCTTTGAGTTTAAGTCACCCCTTCCTAGTGAGCTCGCATTAGTTATTGATAACCTTGGTTTTAGAGAAATCTCCCTTTCTAATATATTCGAAGACAAATTTGATAATTTGCCTATATTTTCAAAGCGGCTAATTCAATCCTAAAGCACTCATTAGTAATGGATTAAATGTTTCAGGTCGACCAAGGTTTTTTTCAAATGAGTCAAATAAAGTCACCCAAACATCGCTCAGGGGTGTAATTAATCTTTGTCCATCAATACCTGAAATCCTACTGCTTAAACCCATCCATCTGTAGAAATCTAGTATTTGTTGGTTACTGAAACCATTTCTTCCTAATATATGAAACATCATATCTACTTGTAGTAGATGGATTAGCTCACCATGCTGTTTTCCCGCAAAGGTCTTATCTAAAATTAGCTTTTTTGTAAGTAGGAGGTGCCCAAAGTTTTCTTCGGTAAGGGTTCTGTCAATTGTTTGAAACTCTTCAAACAACTCTGTTTCTATATACTTTTTTCTCATTATTCTGCGAACAGTCGACTTACTTATAAGGCCTTCCATTTTTAAAAGAAGTCTTTGACTAAAAGGGCTGTTGAAAAATGCATCTGTGTATAGCTCTCTTTGTAGCTTGCGTGTCCATTCAATTATTTCAGAGCCTTCTTTTAAAGACCTCCAAAGAGTTTTCGCGATTTCGCGATGAATTCTAATATTCTCTGGTATGTTTTCTTTCGAAATAAACTCAAGAAACCTCTTAGTGGACCTAAAGTAGTTCCTTGGTTGTGGGCTTACTGTTATTGCCAAAACCTTTCTTTTAAATGGCGTTAGTCTTTTTTCTTTCTGTTTTAAAATTATATATTCTATTTTTTCTTTATTTCTTTTTTCAATATGATTTCTGATTATCTTTTTAAATCCATCAAGGCACCCTGCATGAGAGTCAAAAAATAATAAGAAAAATAGAGAAAAAATAGATAAGTTTCTTCTCATTAAAAAGTCCTCCACCCAAAAAACTTTTCAATGGGAATATTGAGAACCTCAGGTGTCGAGAAGTCTCTTTCAGTTGAGTCAAAGAGAACATCCCAAACTCCCTCTAGAGGCTCAAAGTAAAAATCCTCAACATGAACTCTCTCATTTTTTCCTATAAATTCTACGAGGTCTCCAACAACTCTTGTAGGGAGACCTATTTCAACAGCCGAGAACCTTAAGAGGTCCATTTGTAATAGATGAATCAAGTGCCCATGAGATTTACCTCTAAAACCTTCGTCGATGATAATCTTTCTTTCTAAAAGCAATTCTCCAAAATTACTTGGACTCAGAGAGCTCCAGACTCTTTCCGGCTTCGCTACATCTAGTCCTGTATCTTTAAGCCTGTTCATGACAACATCTATTAAAACTTTCTCAGAAACCTTGAATTCAGTTTCGAGGCGGTCAATAAGTTTTAAGTTTGACTGTGAGTAGGTTGTAAATACAACCTCCTTATAGAGGTTTGATAACCATCTTTGTTGGTATGCAATTAAATTATGATTTCCCCAAAAGTATTCTAGTAGAATGTTTATATCTTTTGGTAGAGCTTTAAGAGATAGTACTTCGACTAACCTTTCTGAAAGGTAGCTATTTTTTGAAGAATTTAGCTCAATGTCCAGTTTCCCATACCCAATTTCCTGGAGGGCCCTTTTCTTGTAAGCTTTTAGTCTCTCGGCAATGAAAGAGTTTATATTATTACTCGAACCGAAGCGCTCAAGTCCGATCTTTTTATCAAGTAGAGCCTGTCTAACTTCATTTATACAGCTAGCACGCAAATGAATTGATAGAAAGCTGCTCACTCCTAGCAGGATTAATTTACTCCTCATTTGGGCTTTATCTACTTAAGTAGCTTAACTTGCAATGCGAAGCGTAATATTTTCCTAAAAAAAAGCCCGGAATAACCGGGCTTTTAAAAAAGATCTTGTATAACAAGTTATTATTTCGTTTTTGAATAGTAATCTGTCACTAATTGAAGATTTAACTCAAAAGGAAGATCAGTTGCTAGAGGAACTGCTGTTACAGTCGCTTTTGCTTGTTCACCTTCTGTTGAAAGTGTGTAGTTTGCAGGAACTGAGTCAAGTGGGTGTCTGATCTGAGCAGTTTGGTAAGCTTGGCTTCCCATACCTTTTTTAGAGATTGTTAGAATGTCTCCAGACTTAACTTTCTGTCCAGGAACATTAACTCTCTTCCCGTTTACGTAAATATGTCCATGTGAAACTAGTTGTGCCGCAGACTTCATACTTGGTGCGAATTTAAGTCTAAAAACAACGTTAACAAGTCTTTGCTCACATGCAACGATAAGTGAATCAATCCATGCTTGACCCTTGTTCTTTTTTGCAAGCTTAACAGCTCTAACAAGTTGCTTTTCTCTTAGATCATAGTGGTATCTTAGTTTTTGCTTTTCTCTCAACTGGATAGAAAAGTCAGAAAGTTTTCTTCTTCTTTGACCATGTTGCCCAGGAGGATAAGGTCTTCTTTCTAGAGATCCCGGTCTTCCAAGTCCTGGAATTTCCACTCCTAATGCACGC
>MDTG01162963.1_pt1 | contig 37186 bp, 28 predicted proteins | sample 811421 | NCBI WGS metagenome assembly MDTG01 (sample SAMN05326645, study PRJNA326480) | marine metagenome | isolation source: seawater | place: Pacific Ocean: South East | collected 2011
ACTTTGCGCTTGAATACTAGTATTAATTGGTTGCTCTAATAACTCAATCTGATAAACACCATTTCCATGAGTAGCAGCTCTTAATTTTCTGTTACTTACTGAAATAGTTAGATCAAGAACACAAACTACTTCAGGTAATCCATCTCTAAAATCATGCCAAGAAGCTCCTTCATCTGTAGAAACAAAAACTCCAATATCATTTCCAACATATATGTGAGATGGAAAACTAGGATCTATAAATACTGCAGAGGTTGGGACATCTGGTAATCCAATACCAATATCTATCCAGTTATTTCCTCTATCTTTAGATTTATAAAGATGTGATGCTCCAAATCCAGATAATGCAACATATACAATAGAATCGTTATTTGGATCAACAGCTATATCCACAGGATATCTATCAGGAAGATTGCCTGTAATATCAGTAAATGAATTTCCTCCATTAACTGTTAGAAAAACAGCAGCTGAAGTTGTAATTGGAGAAGTTCCAACATATAAAACATCTTCATCTTGATAGGAAGTAGCCATTGATATTGATGGACTTCCATTTAATTCATTTCCTCCATTCATTAAAGACCAGCTATTTCCTCCATTTGTTGATTTTGATATATAACTTGTTCCAACATATAGAATATCAGGATTTGCTTCTGAAAGCACAAAAGGAGATGTCTGAGAAACACCTGTGCCACTAGCAGGTATACCTACTGTTCCAGGATCGAATATGAGAGAAAAATTATTTCCTCCATTGGTTGATTTATGTACTCTTGCTCTTTGATAGGAACCATACATAATATCATCATTAGTAGGATGTATAGCACACCATGCTCCATCTGCACCAAGTATTTTAGTCCAAAGTAAACTTCCTGTATATTTTGCACTACCGTTATCTTGCCTTCCCCCTATAGCAAGATTAGAATCTTGTCTTGAATTGGCAAAACCATTATAATATTGTGATGTTTGATAACCAGAATTCATATTATAATAAGTATAATTATAAGTTGTGTCAGAATATGGAGTAACTCCTCCTACATTATACACAATAAGCCCACTAAATTTTCGATTTTGGAAGATATTAGAATTAAAATATTTAGCTCTTCTTCCAACTCCTTCAAATATTGAAATGTTTTGATCAGAAGTCTGAAGAGCACCTGTTGAATTTCCAGAAATATATCTAAAATCTGGCCAATCACTATTTGATATAAAAAAACTATATGTTTGATTTTGCGAACAAGATAAAGAAGATGATAAATTAATATAAGTTGGACCACCACTTCCTTGACTTGTAACAGACATAGAATCTAAAAAAGTCCAAGCTAGAGAATCATTCTCAAATCCAGTATGTGTTCCATTTTTATAATATATATATATTGTTTTTTGTCCACTATTCAAATTCAATCCAAATCCTGTAATATCAAGATTATTAGCAGATATAATATCAAACATTAAACCTCCTGAACCCCTATCATCATTAAAACTAGTAACGATTCCTGGAAAACTTCCCCCGGTGACTGTATATTTACATACACCCCCATCGTTTCCATTATATAATTGATTTACATCATTATTATTGTAAGAGATATAATGATGATCTGCGTGATCTTGTCCTATAGCAGTTAATGTTTGTCCTCCATCATCCGATTTATATATATTAACACCAGCACAAATAATTGCATCTGGATCCTGAGGATGGACTGCAACATCATGAGAGAACCATCCTTGATATCTTGCATAATCAAAATTATTAACAACAATCCAATTATCTCCAGCATCAGTAGACTTACAAAGATATGTGTTATTTATGGATTGATTAGCAGTGCTATAACCATCACCTACACTGGCATAAATAATATTAGGATTGGATGGGGCTTGACATAAATGAATCTTACCGACAACTGGATTTGGAATTCCATTTACTTGTTGCCAAGTATTTCCACCATCATTAGTTTTATAAACTCCATTCCCTGGACTATTTAAATTCCCACAAGCAATCAGTACTTGAGTAGTATCTAATGGGTTTATCTCAATATCAGTAACCATAAATGTTGAGTCAACAATATTCCAGCTATCTCCACCATCAGTTGATTTATATGTACCTATAGAGGTTCCAGCCCAAACGGTATTGTCATTTAAGGGATTGTATTTTATTATTTGTACACCATGCTGCTCGCTATATTGCCAATTTAATGTTTTAGTCCAAGTATTTCCACCATCAGTTGATTTTAGTATTCCTACACCAAAGCTTCCTCGGTTAGTTCGTACACTAATCCCAATATTGGATCCTTGATAACTATACACCTCTCCAGTACCTATTATTATGGTATTAGAATCAGAAGGAGGAATAGCAATAGAATTCACTCCTAATACACCATGACCTGTTACAATTCTTTCCCAACTATATGGAGATCCTTGATCATAACTTCTCCATAATCCTCCACTAGCAGATCCAGCATATACAGTATTTGGGTCTTGAGGATTTGTCATTACACATAATGTTCTACCTCCTCTATTATGTGGCCCCATAGTTTGCCATGTATTATTAGATCCCTGTAAACGTGCATACTTCTTTTGCTCCTCAAAGAATCTAAATTCATCCAAGAATTTTCTATCATTTACATAATCATATGGATATGCTCTTTGAGCTGCCCAATCGTTTATAGCAAAGAAAGATTCTGGAGGTAAAACTTCTTTATCATCTCCTTTCCTATGCAAGTTACATCCAATAGAAGATAATAAGAAAATAAGTAAGATACTCTGATAATATAATTTTTTCATAATTATTATTTATAAATTAGTCTTTTTTCAACTGAACCATCATTATATATGTAAAACAACAACTTATTTCTATCTATAGGTGATTTTCTGCCTAAAATATCTGTAATAAGTATTAAATCCCTGCGAGAATTTTGTTTATCTTCAATAAATAATGGATTAGTATATAAGAATTCATGTGAAAATATTTGATTCTGAAATTCTATTTCAAATCTCCAATAACCAAACGGTCCATTTTGTGGCAGTAATCTTTTCCAATAATACCAAGAAGCGTTGAATGTTGTTGAAGTAACTTGATTCCATGTTTGCCACAAATTATTATTAGCATCAAAAACCCTATACACTGCAGAATCACCAGATTGTCTATCACTAAAATATGCTGCAAGAAATATAGTGTCACCAATATTAAAGCTAGAAGATATATTTGGTTCCTCATTAATACCTGGACAACCATGAACAGGTTTTGCACTATGTGTTAATAATGCATTAAGCGTGGGCACTCTATATGCACGTTGATTTAACCACCAAGAATTCTGATTTAGTATATTACAAGTGCCTTGAAAAGGATCAATTAAGTTCCACATACTATCATATATTTCAAAATGAAGATGAGGTCCTGTTGAATATCCAGAACTAGCTACCTTTCCTAAATACTCTCCCTTTACTACTGATTGACCAATTTGTTTAGATGTTAAAGTATTTTTTTCTAAATGTCCATACCAAGCAATAGATCCATCATAATGCTGTACATATACTGCATTCCAAGTTCCTCCCATAGTATTAACACAATGATCATCATCATAACCATCATGTTTATTAATAATAACCCCATCTTCAGATGCAATCACATTAACATAACCATTGTCATATATATACCATGGGAATGGCCATGTAAATATATCTGTCCCTTTATGACCATCATATGATCTTGATAGACAATTATAATCAAGAATAGAATTTATAGCTGTATCCTGATCTACATAGTTTGATATACCAAAATAGTTATTAAATGCTAATGAAGTATCTTTTTGCAATGGCCAATCAAAATCAAGACTATTTTTTCTATGATCCGATTTTAAATCAATATTTAATAATTGAATATTCTCTTCAATTTCCTTAAAAATAAATTGACGTTCAGTATCAGTTAAACATTGTTTCGTTAAATCAAATTTAAACTCCCCTGCTTGCTGACTAAATAAAAAGAAAGGATAGATGAATATTAAAAGTAGAAATAGTCTCATTCTGGATCATTTTTCCAGAATAGACTTAATGGTAAAATTAAAAATAAGAAAAAAAATTTCTTAGTTACAACACCAATAAATGTAATAAATAAACCAATTAAAAGTAGTGTCCAATTTTTCATTTAGTCTCCAGTCTTTAAATTATTAAGATCAATAGTTATATCTTCATCAGATAAATTTTCTTCAAAATTTATATTTGGCCGTGAAGTAGTATCAATATATTGACCATCCTCAAATAATCCTTCAAGTTTTCTACCATCTATAGTTGTAAAAGTACCTTTTCCGTGTGACCTTCCTTCTTTCCAATCTCCTACATAAATTTTACCATCAGCATAATTACAGGTTCCATATCCTGTCTTTTTACCATTTAAAAATTCACCTATATATTGATCACCTTTATTAGATCCACTTCCCCAAGTATATGTACCTTGCCCATGTAGTATACCATCTCTAAATTCACCTATATATACGTCGTTATGACTTACACCCTCACCCCAGGTATAAGTTCCTTTCCCATTTGGTTTATTATCTTTCCATTCACCTATATAAGAATCACCATTTATATTAATATATTCTCCATGTCCATTTGCTAAACCGTTCTTGTATTCTCCAAAATATATATTACCATTTCTATAGACAGACTTACCATAACCTGATTTTTGATTATCTATTATTTCACCAACATAATGTGTACTGTCCTGATATAATGTATCTACAAACCGAGAATTTGTTATATTGCTATTATTATCTTCCTCATTATTATTTATCTTCTTCTCTTCAGAACAAGAATATAATAGTAGATAAGAAAACATAATTATTAGTAATGTCTTAATATTCATTATATCATTAGATTTTAAAGTACTTAATTGATAAATACAAAAATAATAAAAATATAAAATGAAATCCACATCATTGTAAGGTAACAAATTAAATGATTGTATTTTCGTATAATTGCCAAACAATATAATATTTATAAGAATGGACTTTTTTGAATTAGTAAATAAAAGAAGATCTGTAAGAAAATTTACAAAAACTAAAGTTCCTGAATCTGTAATGAGAAAGTGTTTAAAAGCAGCAACACTAGCCCCAAACTCATCCAATTTACAGCCTTGGGAATTTTATTGGATACGAAGTGTAAATAAGAAAGAAAAGTTGATAAAAGCATGTTTTTCACAAAATGCTGCAAGAACATCTCAAGAGTTAGTCGTTGCAGTTTCAAGAATAGATACGTGGAAAAGAAATCGAGACTTAATTATCAAAGACTATAAAAGAAAAAATAAACTAATTCCTTTAGTTAAGAAATATTACCAGAGGATTATTCCTTTCGCATACTATCATGATAGAATTGGTGTTCTAGGAATAATGAAACGGATAATTTATATTTTTTTAGATATAATAGGCTATTTTAAACCCATTCCTAGAGGCCCAATCTATAGGCATCAATTATTTGAGACCGTTAGTAAATCAACAGCTCTAGCTTGCCAGAACTTTATGATGGCATTAGTTTCTGAAGGATTTGATTCTTGCCCTATGGAAGGATTTGATGAGAATAGAGTAAAAAAAATACTTCAATTAAATTGGAAATGCCACGTAGTTATGATATTTGGAATAGGTGAAGCTGAAAAAGATGGTATTTATGGAGATCGTTTTAGAATTGATGATGAATTAGTAATTAAAGAAATTTAAAGATTGTGAAAAATATCTTTCTCATTATTTTCAGAAAATTTATTTAAAGTCTTTGAAAATGTTATTAAGCTGAGGTTTGACAAACCAACTATTTGTTGTATAACCAATTCTTTGACTTACATCTGTTTTAATTATTACACTATCTTTGCTTACTAATTTATTAATATGATTTTATTTGCTGATAGTGGATCTACTAAATGTAGTTGGGCTTTGTGTGATGTACAAGAAAATATAGTTTTTAAATGCGATACAATAGGATTTAACCCCTATTTTATTAATAAAGACAGAATAATAGAACATTTAAAAGAATCTGAATTAAATAAATACAATAAAGACATTGAAACTGTATTCTTTTATGGAGCTGGTTGCTCATCAGAAGATAAAAATAATATTATAAAAGAAGCCCTTTCTCAATTCTTTAGAAGTAGTAAGATAGTAGTTAGACATGATATTGATGCTGCTTGCTATGCTATGTATAATGGCGCTCCTAATATAACGTGTATTTTAGGTACAGGCTCAAATTCATGCTATTATGATGGAAAGAATATTATTGAGCACGCTCCTTCTTTAGGATTCTTAATTGGGGATGAAGGATCTGGAAATAATTTTGGTAAGAAAATACTGAATCTTTATTTTAATAAAGCACTTCCTAATAATCTTAGTCGTAAATTAGAAGAAAACTATGAGACAAATTGGTCTATTATTAAAGACAATATATATGGTAATGATAGAGCAAATGTATACCTAGCAAAATATTTTCCATTTGTATCTGAAAATAGAGAACATCCAATAATTAAGGATATTATTTATAAAGCTCTTAATGAATTCTTTGAGTTACATATTTGCTGTTATGATAATCATAAAGAAATTGAAATAAATTTTATTGGATCTGTCTCGTATTATCTATCAGATGAAATACATATTGTTGCAAAAAAATATAATTGCAAGATTGGTAATATTGTTCAGAACCCTATTAATAGATTAGTTAATTTTCACTTTAACAATATAACATCTGTTAAAAGCAGATATGGAAATAGTAATTAGTTGAAATAAAATGAGGACAAATTTTATTTGGCTAAATTTGGAGCAATCTTAATTACTACACTTTGGAATTTCTTTGCAAATTACTATTTCACTTTTATTGTGCAAAGTAGTATTTGTTGATAATAAGTCTTGCATTTACTTTTTTGTCTAATATGTCATGTGGAATTCTTGGATCGCCAAAGTAATAAGACTCATTGATTCCATAAAAAAGACTATCAGCAATTGACTTATCAAACAAGTTATTCCCTAGAGAAAAATAGGTTGTATTAGATAAGGATAAATTGATTAATGTTGGAAAAATATCTTTATGTGAGCCAAAGCGTTGCTCATTAATATGTAGTCTCTTCTTATATTGATCAGGTATAGATAAAAAGAATGGAACAATATCGTTGTCTTTTTCTTGCATGGTAGAATTATGAATCGGAAATAAGGCATAGCTATTGTGATCACCACTAACTGCAACAATGGTATTTTTACCATGTTCTGAATTTTTAAGGCGAGTTAGAAACTTTCCTAAACAATCGTTAGCATATTGATAGGCTCGAAAGTTTGCTTGTGCAATATCTTTGTTTGCAATGATTAAGTTTTCTAAACTATCTGAGATATTAATTGGGTAATCTATATAATCATTAGGAAGTTTATAAGGTGTATGATTGCTGGTAGATAAAGCAAATATTAGCTTTGAAGTAGAATTATCTAATTGATTAAAAATATCTTCAAAAAGAAATTCATCATATACACCCCATATGTTGCTAATAGCCTTTGGATTGTCTCTAATAATTTTTGATTTACCATATGCTTGTTTGAAGAACTGATTTGGAATAAATTCACTTAAATTTCGCCAACCCAACTTCCCTCCTGTAATAAAGATAGTTTCATATCCTTCGTTATAATATGGGAAAGCAATAGAGGATCTAAAGGACTCAAAACGCCTATTGGTACTAGATAGAATTGGACCATTTTTATTGATAATAATATTTTCAAGACTATAGATTGTTCCTTGTGTACTCGATAGAAAATTGGAAAACAAAACACCTTCTTCTAGATGTTCCTCAAGTTCCCCAAGAAGATTTAATCTTTTAGAGTGAAAGTTTAAATAATATCCTCCGAAACTCTCCATTAAAATAAAAATAACATTTGGCCTATACTCCTCAAGAATACTATCGTATGGTGTGGTTTCAAATAGATAATCTAAGTAGTTGTCAGAAGAAAACGAATCTTGAGGTAGACTGTAGTAATCAGATATAAGTTGTTTTAAAGAGGAATATTCTGATCTTTTCAAAACATCTTTTTTAGACAATATTTTTCTTGACTTATTTCTTTCTTCAATTGCTTTTACAAAAGTATATACCCCATTTAGCGTGAGGTTATTTATAAAACGATTTGCAGAAACAGTTGAGTCATCTATTTGTAAAGGAAAGACTCCAATTGACCCCCTAATACCTAAGCTAAATAAACTTAAACTTAAAATTATTACTATGATTCTAGAAGCTATGGATATATCTTTCGGGAATGTTATAATAGCATTATATATGCTCCTTACAACTTTGACAATAACAAATACTAGTATTAGAAAGATTATTACTAATCTGATTAATGGATGGTCAGACCAAACAGAAGCGAGTACTGCTTTAGTATCATCCTCTAAAAATCCATAAACCAAAATATTTATATGACTCTGAAAATAGGTGTAAAATTGTTGATCTATTAAAAGAACTAATACCAATAAAGAAAGAATTACAATAGTATAAATCTTTGAGAAAGTAACGAGATTCTTTCGAAACTTTTCTTCTGGAATAAGATGTAAAAAGTTAAGTGCAAAAAGCAACCCAAAAGAATAGCATAGGATTTGAGCGTCAAATCGGATACCAGTTATAAAAGCAGCAAATAGATCTGATGGGTACTGGTTAAAAATACCTTCTTCACCAAATCGGATTAAATATACAAAACGAAATATCGAAAATAAAGAGATCGCAAATAAATAAACTTTAAAAAGATTGATGTGCTGTTTTAGGAAGGATTTCATCTTCTATAGATTTAAAATATTATTTACTATTCTTATTAGGAGATATAAGATATCTCTGGCAATAAAATGTTAAACCAATAAGAATGATGGCTCCAAAACTATATATTGATATAGATGAAAGATATAACATTACTTCCTTACCTACTAATTCATAAATATTGGCGCCTATAAGTAAACAAGCTATAACAAATAAGCTCTTAGCCTTAAACCCCATCAAGTGAATATTAAAAGCTAGATAAATTATCATGGGCAAAACAAATAAAAACGCATTATCATTAGTAAATGCTAAAAGGGGAATTAATCCAATTAAAATTACCATCTCAGAAAGCATATCAGACTTAGAAGTATTATACTTTATAAATCTTAATAATAAAAGTCCTATTGAAAGTAATAATGTTAATTGATATATAACTCTCGATGTATCATTAATTAATATGTGTTTTAAAGGTGTAAAACGAGCAACAACAGAAAAGATAGTATGATTATTTGGGGATAATATATTTTGTTTAGCATTAAGTTCAGTATTTAACTCTCTGTACCAGCTAGTGTAAAGCTCAAAATATGATTCAAATGTATGGTAAAATAATATTGGTAAGAAAGATAATAAAATTAAGAAGAAGATACTTAGTGACATTTCTTTATATCTTTTTTTAACAATCAAATATGGAATAAAAATAAGTCCAAATGGCTTAATAAAAATAGACATACTTAATAAAATAGAAAAAAATATTTTTCTATTATTGTATAAGCAATGGACTAATGTCATATAAATCATTAGTAGCAACAAATTGATCTGACCAAGATGTAATTCTAAATGAACATGTGTAAGAACTGCTAACAAAGAACATATGATTATCCAATCTTGATTATTTTCTGAGATTGAATGATTAGAAATCTTATATACTAACGAAGAAAATAACTTTGTACCATAATAAAAAATTAAACTTATAAATAGCCAATATACATATTTTGAGTGATTTAATTTTAACCAAGTAAATGGAATAAAGAATACTCCAGCATTTGGAGAATAATGAAAAAGATAATGACCATCAGATTCTATCCCATATAATTCACCTCCAACTAATATTCTATTTGCAGCTCGATAATAAACTTCAAAATCTATCATCGAAAACCTACTATTAAATAAATCTGCTAATAATGATACTATACTAAATAATACTACAAAAATCAGCAATCTATTAATCTTATATTTATTCATAAAGATATTTTTCAGTTAAAAGTTAAAGAAAATTAATATAATAATCTCTTGATAATTTATTTCTAATTTCTATTTGTAGTAGTTTTTTTATAATGCTAAAATAAAAAAAGTCAGGACTAGAGGATTACTCACAGCCAAGCTAAAATTTGCACCGCTATTTTTTACCGCTAATAGGACACATTTACCTCCTAGAACTAAGCTTAGCAAGAAGCCTAAGTATTTCAAGGTAAAGCCATATTAGTGTTACTAACAAACCAAATGCCCCATACCACTCCATATACTTTGGAACTCCATTTGCTGCTCCTTCCTCAATAAAATCAAAATCCATAACTAGATTTAAGGAAGCTATAACTACTACAAAAAGTGAAAAACCAATACTTAACATAGATGAGTTGGTAGGATCCATAACCGGCAAACCTCCTCCCCCAAAAATACTCATTAAAAAACTAATTAAATATACAATAGCAATTCCAGCAGTTGCCGCAAATATCCCTAATTTAAAATTCTCTGTCGCTTCTATTATTTTTGTTTTGTAAGCAAATAAAAGGGCAAATAAAATACCTAAAGTAAGCATAATAGCCTGAGGAACAATTCCTGGTTCAAATGCTTCTGTATATATTTTAGAAATCCCTCCGAGCGCTAAACCTTCTAGAAATGCATAGATTGGAACAGTAATTGGAGACCATTCTTTCTTAAATATTGTTACAATTGCTAGTATAAAACCACCAATAAAGCCTATAACTACATAATCCATAATAGCATTACTATATGTGTAATATGCTGCAAGTAATAAAATCCCCATACTAATTGCTGTTTTATTAACTGCTCCATCAAGAGTCATCACTTCATCAGTTGTTGTTTTTAAACTTTCAAAAGTCTTTTTTCTTAGTGCTGGATTTCCGGATCTTATCATTATTTTTAGTTTTAATATAAGTAATTATCTTTCAAAATGCTAAAGTATAAAAAAAGTCGGGATGAGAAGATTACACTTTACTCAATGATAATTCGTTTTTCTACTGTTCCGTCATCGTAGATGTAAAAAATATGATGCTTATTTAGGTTTGTTTCATTTCCGAGAATATTAACTTTCTTCAGTAATTTCTTATTTGAAGGTATGTTAATCTCTCTATAAGATGATGTCATACAATTCATTACAAATCCATAATGAATATTCATAAATTCAAGAATTGAATTAGATAAATCATGTGAGTATTGATTTCTATTACTTGTTTGCATAAAAACATAGTAATTCTCGACATGTGAGGCGTCTATTACTCCAGAATATCTAGATCCATGTTTCCATGTGTTCCATCCAGCATAAAAAAAACCGCCAGTATTTGGAGAAGGATGAGAAGGTGATGGCACTGAATTCCAACCTTTACTGTCTAATAAACCACCTAGACTAGTAGGGCCTTTTATTATTTCTAAAAAGTCAGCACCTCCATGAGTACAAAGATTTTTCACAGTTGAATAATTAGTTCTTGATAATATTAAAGAATCAGAACCATTTAAGTAAGCCTTAGAAACTCCAAGTCCAATCTCAGTCCACATTTCAGAATGTCCATTGCCATGCATCTCAAAATAATGTCCAGCACCCCAATTATTAGTTATCTCAAATTTTGCTGTATCTATAAAATCATGAAATTCATACCAGGCATTTCTAGCATCGATATTTGTGCCGGCTGCAGTGTCAATTTCTCGTACTGGATTCATTACAGAAGGATGAAGATGACTAATAATCATATGTGGAAAACATCCATTTGTATGCTGAACAATAGAGTCATAAAGTAGATGACTTGTTTCAAATGAGCCATTATCTACACCACGATTATGAATTACAGGTAAATTTATTGGAGTTAAAGTTCCCCCATGTGGAACCCCAATAATTATTGGTAGATTACCAGCAATATATTCTATATAATTATTTTGTCCAAAATAAGATTGGCCAGGAATAAAGGCTTGTTGTCCAAAGTTAATCATTGGAAAGCAAAGTAATATCAGTAGCAGCTTTTTCATTGAAACAAAAATAGAAAAAAAGTCGGGATGAGAGGACGACATTTTACTAGATTAGACCCCTCAAAAGGTACCCGAATAGGTTTCCCGCATTTCCTGTTGCTTTAAAACCTTTGTAAATTTAAATACAATTTAAAATCAAAAATCAATTATTTGAACTATTTGTTGAAATGAAAGGATTATTTTCAAAATTATTTATTCAATGGTTAGGGACACTGCTCACTAAAGTAGTGCTGCGGGTCTTTATTTATCCAATTAGCAGTAGACCAAACCTCATCATCTACATTTATACAGATAAGAGTTGGATTATTATAACAAGATAAGCTCATGTTTGTGTTATTATTATTCCTTATATCTAAAGATATAAGTGAATTATTAGAACATTGTAAATTAATTAAAGCAGAATTGTTTTTCACATCTAAAGACAGAAGCCGATTTCCTCCTTCATAATCCCCAACATTAAGGAAAACTAAATTATTGTTACTATTTAGATTTAATGAGTTAATGTAATTATCAGAACAATCCAAATTAATCAGAGAAGGGCATTGCTGTATCGACGACAGGGATGAAAGACTATTATTAGAACAATCCAAAGTATTTAAGGTACTGGGGAGATTATAAAGGTTATTAATCATATTATTAGAACAATTCAAATCAATTAAAAAAGGGAAGTCATTTAGGTTTAACGATGAAGAAAAACTATTATAAGAACAATCCAAAGTATTTAAGGTACTGGGGAGATTATAAAGGTTATCAATCTTATTATTAGAACAATCCAAATCATTTAAATAAGGGAAGTTATATAATTCTATATATGTAAGATTATTATTAGAACAATCCAAATCATTTAAATAATAATTATTTAATTCTATATATGAAAGATTATTATTAGAACAATCCAAATTAGTCAAAGAAGCGAATCCTTCTATCCCTGATAAATCGTGGATATTTGAACTTGCTATATTTAATGATGTTACAGAATTAATATTTGCTGCTTTTACTAAATCATCCATTACATTATCATAACCTAAATCAATTAAAGCTTGTTCAAAATTATCATCAGGCACATATATGAATTCATAAAAATCACAAGAATCATTGTCACAAGTAGCTGAAGGATTATAGTTAGAGTAAAGAGAGTCCATACATCCATAGATATCCGCAGAAGTAACCTCATATACTTTAACAGTCTGTGTTATTGGAGTTTCTGAAACGAGTGTTGTTATTTCTGTCTCAGAAAATGAAATGACTTCTGCATAAAATGTAGTTGTTTGAAGAGAATTATGAGTATAAACTCGCTTAATAATACTATCTTCTATTATCCAGGTCCCATAATTGTTGTCGTCTTGACAATCCTCTATTGTATAAAATGTTTTATCTATATTTAGGTAAAAACCCGTAGATTCACTCTTTTCTTTCCATCTTTTCCCAACTATAACATCTTCCATCACACTAGAAGGTTCAGGGTTATCGCTTGCACCACCACTACTACATCCTGTAAAAAGTAATAGACTATAAATAAGTGGTAAGCAAAATAATATGAGTAGAAGTCTTTTCATAATATGACAAAGATAGAAAAAAATTCAGAATGAGAGGATTGCCCTCTGTCCTATTTTACATGATTAAAGCAATTTGCACCACTTTTTGCACCTCTAACCAATCTACTAAAACAAACTTAAAAAAAATTATATTGAATTTCTGATTAAAAATTACTTTTAAAAATAATTAATATAATTTATAATGAATTGCGCATTGTAAAACAGAGAAATCTGTTAAAGTATGTTCAGTAAAATGACTAATAGATTCAAATTTAGAAAATAAGAATCCAAAATTACATGAAACCTTTTGTGTTATATCATAGTTATATTCTATCCCGTAAAAATAAGACTCATCAAAACGGTCCAATTGATTACCAAGTTTTTCATCTTTATCAAATAGGTATACAGCTAACATGCCAACACTGAAATGTACGCTATGTTTACCATAATACACACCGGGTTTTAGTCCAAATCCTATATTTTGATGTAACTCAAATGTTTTATTGCCATTTTTAGCTAACACAACTCTATTGTTAAGATAAAATACCTCAACCACAGTTTCTAAATAATCATTAATTAATAGATTATTACCATAATAGAGTCCAAAATCAGAAAGATTATTTGATGAAAACTTTTCAGTATTATTTGTTGTATTTGCAAAAGAACTAATCATTCCAATTCCTAAATAAAAATTATTTTGCCCAAACCCAATCATAGGCAAGCAAAGTAATATAAGTAGTAGTTTTTTCATTGAAACAAAAGTAGAAAAAAAGTCGGGATGAGAGGATTCGAACCTCCGATCTCTGGTCCCCCAGACCAGCACTTTAACCGGACTAAGCTACATCCCGAAAATATATAATTTTTTATTGTCTAATTCATAAACATAAATTAGTTTTGCAAACCTATAAATTTTAAATTATCTTGAGAAAATTTCTTTTCATACTTGCACTAAACCTATGTTACCTTAATTCCTTTACTCAAGACAGGTATACAATTAGTGGCTATGTGCAAGAGGAAAAAACTGGAGAAAATCTAATTGGTGTATCTATTTATGATAAAAATTCTAAAAAAGGTACAACATCTAATCAATATGGTTTTTATTCTATTACACTGGATGAAGGAACATATAAAATAGTCTACTCTTTTATAGGATTAAATACAATAACAAAAGATATAAATTTAGATAAAAATATACGATTAAATATATCCTTATCTGAAGAAAGTATACTTGCAGATGAAGTAGTTATAAGTAGTGAGAGACAAGATAAAAATATTGAGAGTTCAGATATGGGTCAAGCTAAACTTAAAGTTGAAAACATTAAACAGTTACCTGTCATCCTTGGAGAAGTAGATGTTATAAAGTCAGCTCAACTACTTCCAGGAATCCAATCTGGAGGTGAAGGTAATTCGGGTCTTTATGTAAGAGGTGGTGGTCCAGATCAAAACTTAATACTTCTTGATGAAGCTGTTGTATATAATGCAGCACACCTTTTTGGATTCTTTTCAGTATTTAATGCTGATGCCATTAAAGATATTAATATCATAAAAGGAGGTATGCCAGCAGAATATGGAGGAAGGCTATCCTCAGTTTTAGATATTAGTATGAAAGATGGTAATAATAAAGAATATGAAGCAGACGGAGGAATTGGATTATTATCTTCAAGGCTAACACTTCAAGGGCCAATACAAAAAAATAAAAGCTCATTTATTATTTCTGGAAGAAGAACATATGTAGATGTTTTATCTAAACCTTTTATGAAAGAGGATAATGCTTTTAATGGGTCAGGTTATTACTTTTATGACCTTACAACAAAGGTAAATTATAGATTATCTGATAAAGACCGCTTGTTTTTGAGCGGTTATTTTGGTAGAGATGTATTTAGCTTTATGAATTCAGACAATGGAATAGGAATTCAAATTCCATGGGGTAACGCAACTACATCATTAAGATGGAATCATCTATTTAATGATAGATTATTTTTAAATACATCTATAATCTTCTCTGATTATAGATTTGAATTTAATATAAACCAAAGTGATTTTGAATTAAAAATATTTTCTGGAATTAATGATTGGAATACAAAGATAGACTTCTTATATCAGCCAAATCAAAGACATACAATTAAGTTTGGATCTAATTATACATATCATGAGTTTACTCCTGGAAATGCATCAGGTAAGTCGGGAGATGTTGTTTTCGAACCTGATGAGATATTTAAACAATATTCAAATGAAGGGGCAATATATATATCTGATGATTTTGAATTAAATGATAATCTCAAGATTCATGCTGGCCTTCGATATTCTTCATTCCAACATAGTGGATATATAAGTTTCAGAGATTATCTAAAGAATGAAATAGAATTAAATAATGACAATTATAGAAATATAGAGCCTAGATTATCATTTAGATATAAATTAAATAGTGTAAGTTCATTAAAAGGAGCTTATACTCAAAACTATCAATACATACATCTAGCATCTACAGCTAGTGTAAGTTTACCAACAGATTTGTGGGTCCCAAGTTCAGCTGGTATTGAACCAAAGTTTGCTGATCAGTATGCAATAGGCTACTTTAAAAACTTAAAAGACAATTTATATGAAACCTCTATTGAAGCATATTATAAGGAGATGACAAACCTGATTGAATATAAAGAAGGAGTGTTACCTGAAGATAATACTAATTCAAGTAGTGATGATGCCTTTGTTTTTGGAAGTGGAGATTCATATGGAATAGAATTATTGATAAGAAAAAATAAAGGTAAGACTACCGGATGGATTGGTTATACATTATCAAAAACAACTAGATACTTTGATGAAATAAATAATGGAAATCCATATCCAGCAAAATATGATAGACGACATGATTTATCAATTACTGCGACTCATAAAATATCTGAAAAATGGACATTGAGTGGTGTATTTGTATATGCTACAGGGAACGCAATAACACTACCAACTGAAAGATATGTGATCGGGGGCAATGTATTTACAGAATATACATCAAGAAATGGATTCAGAATTGATCCATATCATAGACTAGATATTGGCGCCACATACACCCCTAAAAAAAATAAACGATTTCAATCCTCGTGGAACTTCTCTATCTACAATATATATAGTAGAAAAAATCCTTATTTCATTTATTTTGATTTAGAAGCGCCAGAAAACCAAGATGGAAGTATACAAGAAGGAAACTTAATACCAAAAGCATATGAAGTATCAATATTCCCGATACTCCCATCTGTTACATGGAATTTTAATTTTTAGATTATGAATAGAAGTATATTTATTATATGTTTAATACTACTAGGGTGTCAGAAAGAAATAACACTTAATCTTCCTCAAGCTGAAAGTAAGCTAGTAGTTGAAGGTGCTATTGAGCCAAACTTCCCTCCTTATGTAGTTCTAACTAAAAATCAAGGATATTTTGAAACTATTGATATAAACACATACAATAATCTATTTGTAAATAATGTAGATTCAGTTAAAGTATGGTTTTATAATGATAATGGAGAAAAAGAAACTAGAATTCTTGAACAAGTTCCTGGATTAGATTCCTTACCTCCAATATATACAGACCTTAGTTATTTTAATAATATTGATAACTATCAATTTAGCAAAAGTGGAAAAACCTATTTCCTTGAAATTCAATGGAATAATAAAATCATTACTTCTCAAACTAAAATACCCGAACCAACACCATTAGATTGTCTATGGGTAGAGAAAAGTGAAACAGCTAATAAAGATTTTAAATATGATATAAGGGCTATATATTCAGATCCAGGTGATATTGAAAATCATATATTAATTAGAAGCAAACGAAAGGAACACTGGAGGAGAGATTCAATTGATGGTGAGATTAAGAATGAAAACGATGAAAGGCTAATACTGGTTGATGCTGGATCAGACATCCTAATAAATGGTGAATCTTTTGAAACCTATTTCCCTAAACCAAATGAAGAAGGGGGGTTTCCTTCTGGCTCTTATAATACAACACGCTTTAAATCATATATTAATAATAATGGTATAGAAGACAGTGTACAGCTTCCTCATGATATAGTGTTGGTTAAATTTAGTCAAATAGACGAAGCTTCTGTTAAATTCTGGCGAGGTGTTGTTCGTCAATCTACAACAAATAATAACCCGTTTTCTGAACCTCTAAATCTAGTTAGTAATATTAATAATGGTCTAGGAGGTTGGACAGGTTATGGTGCAAGTTATTATGAAATCCCTATAATTAAAGATACTGTAATTGATTCTCTTTATCAACCGAAAATTACAGATATATTTTAATTTTACAAAAATTATTAATACATGGAAAAAATAAAAACATTAATTATTGGTTCAGGGCCTGCAGGATATACAGCAGCAATTTATGCAGCAAGAGCTGATATGAATCCTGTTGTTATTCAAGGCCTTCAACCAGGAGGGCAGCTAACAACTACTACTGATGTAGATAATTATCCTGGATACAAAGATGGGGTCACTGGCCCTGAAATGATGGATGATTTTAAAGCTCAAGCAGAAAGGTTTGGAACAGATACTAGATGGGGTCTGGTTACAAAAGTAGATTTTTCTGAAAGACCATTCAAAGTAGAGATTGATGAAGAAAAAAACGTGTTAGCAGAGACAGTTATAATTGCAACGGGTGCAACAGCAAAATGGCTGGGTATGGATGATGAAAAAAGATTAAGTGGACGCGGTGTATCTGCATGCGCTACATGTGATGGATTCTTTTATAAAAATCAAGATGTTGTAGTAGTAGGTGCAGGTGATACAGCAGCAGAGGAAGCAACTTACTTAGCAAAACTTTGTAAAAATGTTACTATGTTGGTTAGAAGAGATGTAATGCGTGCTTCAAAAGCTATGCAACATAGGGTTTTTAAGACATCAAATCTTAAAGTACTATTTAATCATGAGACAAAAAGCATAAATGGTGAGGAAGGGGTTGAAAGTGTAACAGCTTATAATAATAAAAGTGGTGAAGAAATTTCTATACCTGCTTCTGGATTCTTTGTTGCAATTGGGCATAAACCTAATACTGAACTATTTAAAGGACAGTTAGATATGGATGAAAATGGGTATCTAATTGTTGAAGCTGGAACAGCTAAAACTAAAATACCTGGAGTCTTTGCTGCTGGTGATGTAGCAGATCATGTTTATAGACAAGCTGTAACTTCTGCTGGTACTGGTTGCATGGCTGCATTGGATGCCGAAAGATTTTTATCTGATATTCAATAGTATATATTATTATTTTTCTAGAAGATATATTTAATCAACTATATAATCCCTTAAGTTTAATGTAAACTTTGCTTTCTCTGGCTTAAATAATGGTACATTCCAGTAACCATCATACAAAATATAAGTAGGTACATGCTTTCCATTAAAATAATTGACATCTACAACAACTCTCATATCTAAATCTATAAGCAGATGCCTATAAGAAAATATATATTCTCTATGTAAGACATTAAAATTACTTTTATCAAAATAGGAGACAATCTTTCTAATTAATGCCTCTTTTAAGTCTTTATCACTTAAACCCTTTTTAACTTCTACTGTAAAAACATAACACTCCCTCCCATTATAATCTTTTGTACTAATACTGTAATCATAGTATTGCCTCATACTTATATCAAATACCGCTAATTTAACTGACATCCCCCCTTTTTTCTGTTCAGTATTATCATTACCTATTGTGAATCCTACTGTCTTTGCATCTCTCATGTTTTGACTTTCATTCTTATTCTTTTTATCTGATATTTTTAAAGAAACTTTGATAGTGTCATAAGGAAAAAAAACTTCATCAAAAGCTTTAGGAGTGTAAAATTTATATTTGTTTTTTATTTTACTTAAATCATTGTAGCTAGAAGATTGTAAACCATTATTCCTTCTTATAACTCTTTTAGCTTTATTAGAAAAAACTTTACCTGATTCATAAATAGTATCGTCAACTACCCAAGCATTTTTACCATTAGAAAAATGATTTCCAGATCTATTTAATGATCCTATTATTTTATCCTTTCTATTATAAATAGAAAGTTCACTTTCATATTTATGTGTATAATATCTTAAATTTTTAAATGCCATATAAAAAGTAGTATCTGTTTTTACATAATGTATAAACTCATCAATATCAAAACCATCTTTAACACCTGTTACTGTTACACTATCAAGAAGTATAGATTTCACAATTTGTTCTTGTGAGAAAAGATAGTGAGATAAAAATATAAATAAAAAAATAATCCTTTTCATAGAAGCAAATATAAAAAAAGCAAGGTAGTAAAAACTACCTTGCTCACAATTACACATAAGCCGGATTCTGTTCCTTTAAAAGGTGCTATCATTTATCTAGGATTAAAGTTACCTTTAATCTCAAACTGCCTACCCCTCAAGATTGGACGAGCAATCCAATGATCCTGATATACATGGCATTGCAACGCATAGAGTTTGCCTGATTTCACTACAGCCGAACTGTACTTGCTTTCTGTTGCACTAGTCCTCACCTCACGGTGGACGGATGTTATCCGCTATGCTGCTCTGTGGTGTCCGGACTTTCCTCTTCAAATTAGAAGCGATAGCATCAGTAATTGTAAAACAAAAGTAATTATTCCTATTAAATTTATAAATTTACAACCATCAAAAAAATAATTTATTTATATAGACTACTATATTATTCTTTATAAATAACAAAAAATTAAACTTAAAAATGAGAACAGTAATAGATACAAATAGCGCTCCAAAAGCAGTAGGAAATTACAGTCAGGCTATCCTAAGTAACAATACTCTTTATTGTTCAGGACAAATAGCTATAAATCCTAAAAGTGGCAAACTAGTATTGAAAAATATAGAGTCTGAGACAGAACAAGTAATAAAAAACTGTTTAGCAGTATTAGAAGCAACTGGAATGGATTTTAGAAATGTAGTAAAATGTACCATCTTTATTAAAAATATGGAGGATTATATCACTATAAATAATTTATATGGTAATTATTTTAAATTAAACCCTCCAGCAAGAGAGATAGTCGAAGTTTCAGCACTTCCTAAAAATGTAAATATAGAGATGTCATTAATAGCTGTAAAATAAGAAAAAGTTATAGAAAAGGATGAAATAAGAACCCTTAATTGAAATCAACTAAAAGATTCAATATTTTATGTGATGAATTATTATATTTGTCGACATAAAAATCTAAATTATGAAACCAATTGTAAGTATAATTATGGGAAGCACTTCAGATATGTCAGTAATGAGAAAAGCTGCTGCATTCCTAGATGAAATGGAAATACCTTTTGAAATTAATGCTCTTTCAGCACATAGAACCCCGCAACTAGTAGAAGATTTTGCTTCTAATGCACACGAAAATGGTATTAAAGTAATTATTGCAGGGGCAGGTGGAGCAGCACATTTACCTGGAGTTGTTGCAGCATTCACTACTGTTCCAGTAATAGGAGTACCTTGTCGGTCATCAATCTCAATAGATGGCTGGGATTCTATACTCTCTATTCTGCAGATGCCACCTGGAATACCAGTAGCTACTGTTGGTTTAGATGGTGCTCAAAATGCAGGAATTTTAGCTGCTCAAATTTTAGCAACAGATAATAAAGAAATTCATATGAAGGTGAAAACTTATAAAGATAATCTAAAAGAAAAAATTGTGAAAGCTAATCATGATCTAAAAGAGCATAAATTTAAATATAGGACTAATTAATATATATTCATTAATTTTTATTATTAAGAGTATATAACTAGAAAATATCTCCACTAATTCGCTTCCAGACCCTAATAAGACAATAAGAACATACTAAAGATATTGAAATTAATATCCATCCTAACGTATTATCTCCATAGATAAAATATCCAGTAGAAAAGAGTAATGAATAGATCATAAATAAGGCTAAAACCATTGCTAAAATTCCTGAAGGCACAGACCAATGATTACGTATTTTATTCTGTACGCCTACAATCTTCTTCCAACCTGGACCTCCAGGATTAATCTTATTATAGAAATCTAAAAGCACCTTTTCATCCTCTGGTGGAGTAAAGAAAGTTACAGAAATCCACACTATAGTTGTAATTATTACTACCATTGGGAATCTCATATAGTCAGGTAAAATACCCAATTCACCAAAAAAGAAATTGGATATACTAGGCATATTAAACGCAATAGAAACAAAACCAGAAACAAAAATAGCAGATATTTCACTCCAGGCATTTATTCTCCACCAAAACCATCTAAGAATAAATATAAGTCCAGTACCTGCTCCAAACATTAGAATAAAATCAAATAATTGCAAAGCATTTGTAAGTAGTAATGCTAGAATAGCAGATATTAAAAATAATACAACTGTAGATATTCTACCTACATTAACAAGATTTTTTTCATTTGCTTGTGGATTTATATGTTGTAGATAAAAATCATTTACTAAATAAGATGCTCCCCAATTAAGATGAGTTGAGATAGTAGACATATATGCCGAAATTAATGATACAAGAACTAGTCCTAGTAAACCAACAGGCAATTTAGTTAGCATTGCAGAATAAGCTAGGTCATGACCTAATTTATCATCACTAACTAAAGGAAATGCTTCTTGCAAACTAGATATGTCTGGAAAAACAACTAAAGAAGCAAGTGCAACTAATATCCAAGGCCATGGTCGTATAGCATAATGCATTATATTAAAAAATAATGTTGCTCTAATAGCATGACTTTCATCTTTAGCTGCTAAAATTCGTTGAGCAATATAACCACCTCCACCAGGTTCTGCTCCTGGATACCAAGCACTCCACCATTGAACGGCTAAAGGTATGATTAGTAACATAATCAATTGCTCTTTATTTGAAAAATCAGGCATAAAAGAGATCTTATCAATAACATTAGGGTGATTAATCAAAGATTGCATTCCGCCAACTTCAGGAATATTTACCAAATAATATGCTGCTCCTATTGAGCCAATCATTGCTAAAAAGAAAAGAAGTAGATCTGTATATACAACACCTCTAAATCCGCCTATTGTGCTAAAGAATAGAGTGATCATCCCAGCAACACCTATAGTTTCAATAGCGGTTAAGCCTAACATAACCTGTCCTATCTTAATAGCTGCAAGAGATATTCCAGCCATAGCTAAAACATTAAAAATGACTCCAAGATAAATAGAACGAAATAATCTCAAAAATTTTGCAGGCTTACCAGAATATCTTAATTCATAAAACTCAATGTCAGTTTTAACATTAGACTTCCTCCATAATTTCGCATAGATGAAAACTGTTAGAAGTCCTGTTAAAAGAAATACCCACCATACCCAATTTCCTGCAACACCATTATTTCTAACAATATCTGTTACCAGATTTGGTGTGTCAGTAGAGAAGGTAGTTGCAACCATTGATATTCCTAATAACCACCAGGGCATATTTCTTCCTGATAAAAAAAACTGAGAAGAATCCTTCCCCGAATCTCTAGATATTAATACACCAATTAAAAGAATTATAATTAAAAATGATACAACTATAAACCAATCAAGATTTGATATTTCCATAATTATAATTTTTTTGAACAAATCTAAACAATTCTTTTACTTAAATAACTATACATTTGCATAATGCAAAATAAGAACTTTTATATGTTAGCTAAGACTATGTATGGTCTAGAAGATGTTCTTGCCAATGAACTTACTGCACTAGGGGCAATAGATGTAAAAAAGATGAATAGAGCTGTTAGTTTTAAAGGTGATACAGGATTCATGTACAAAGCAAATCTAAATCTCAGAACAGCACTTAGAATACTTAAACCAATTATTCATTTTCAGGCACATGATGAAAAGGAACTATACCAAAAACTATGCGAGATTAATTGGACAGATATATTTGATCTTAATTCAACTTTCGCAACTAGTGCGACAACACATTCAGAAGTATTTACCCATAGTAAATATATTTCACTACTTATGAAAGATGCAATTGCAGATACATTTAGAAAAGAGTATAATAAGCGTCCAAATGTAGATCCAGAAAAACCTGATATCTCCATAAACCTCCATATTGCAAAATTTACCTGTACTGTATCTCTAGATAGTTCAGGAACCTCATTACATAAAAGAGGCTACAGAACAAATACAGTAACTGCACCTATGAATGAAGTATTAGCTGCAGGACTATTATTATTAAGTGATTGGGATAGAAAGGCAAATATCCATGATCCTATGTGTGGAAGTGGTACATTACTAATTGAAGCTGCTTTAATTGCAAATAATATCCCAGCAAATATCTTCCGTGAACATTTTGGGTTTTTTGGATGGAATGATTTTGACTCAAAGCTATGGGAAAAAATAAAGGAAGTATCATTAGAAAAAGAAATAAATTATAAAGGGTATATTACAGGAAGTGATAACTTCCAGAAAGCTGTTAGAATATGTAGAGGAAATATTGAGAATGCATTGCTGTATGATAATGTAAAGGTTAAAACAGCAGACTTCTTTAATACTACTATAGAAGAAAATACTTTTATTATTTTTAATCCTCCATATGGCGAAAGAATACCAATCGAAGTAGATGAATTCTATGAGAAGCTTGGGAGTACATTAAAGCATTATTACAAAAACTGCAATGTTTGGATTATTTCTTCAGATATATCTAATATGAAATTTATAGGATTACGTCCCAGTAAGAAAATTAAAATAATGAATGGGAAATTAGAGTGTAGCTTCAGAAAATTTGAGGTTTACCAAGGAACTAAAAAAAACAAAAAATAATTTAGTTATTTATATAAACTCAAAATACATTTATTTGTGCAATTCCTTATTTTGATAATTTTTTAGCTTCATCAATAGATATCTGTTTACCATCAAGGAGAGACCTTACAAACGCATCATCAAAACCTAATCCTTTAACTTCTTTTAATCTACTCTCAGCATCAAAGTAATTATTATATACACCAGCATTATATCTATATAATAAAGAACCATTGATATTCTCCTTATTTATATTGCCAATTATTGCCATTTTCGATAGAATATCAGCAGAAACATTTTCTTTATATACACCAATCTGAACACTAAACTGTAAATCTAATTTTATTTCTTCCTTTATTTTTTTAGTATTCTTCTTAACAGGAGACCTAGAAGGAAGTTTACCATTAGTAGCTCTTATTGCAGAATATAATCCAACTTTTTCCCCATCTTTAAAAGCAACTACAAATGAACCTTCAAAACCTCTAATTAGCATATCATTTTGGTGTCTAACTGCATCCTTATATGAAGAAAATGAACCTGTAAAATATCTTGTATACCCATCATTAGATGTAAATGAAACAACATTTGGAACTCCCTTAAAGATATCATTAGAAAGCACTACTTTATAAGCCCCAATTTGGACTCTAAAGATAACATCCTTCTTAACTTTCTTTGTTTCTATTTCTAATATTGGTTTGGTAGATAAATTATCTTCTTCTAAATTCTGATTAACATTAACATCTTTTTTAACTACTTCCTCTTTTTCAGTTACCGTTATAGAATCCTCTTCTATTTTTTGTGGAAGTTCAGGAGCATATAAAGATACTAATCCCTTTTCAATTTCAACAATATACGTGTCTGCTAAACCTTCATCAAGTTCTAATCGAATCTGCCTATCTAATGCAGCGTCTATTGTAGAGTATGAACCTACTGAATAAACAATCATACCATCATCTTGCATTAGACTCTCTAAATCATCATAACTCAAATATTTATTTATCATATTAGCAGGTACTTCATCTTTATATTTACCAAGCATAATAGCATATCTTTTTCCTTGTAGCTTATCATTTACGGAAGGAATATCATTCGCAATATTAAATGCATTTGCTTTAGCAATTAGGTAATCATTAATAGATTTAAAATCATCTTTAGAGATCTCACTCTCATTATAATAGTTAGCATACTCTCTACTAGCTGCATTAAATTTACTATACATGCTCTTAGACTTATCATCAGTAAGCTGTACTCCCTTTTCATCAACAATAGAGCCTCTTGGTGTATTTGCTTCATCATCTATATAGTTTGGAATACCATCTTTATCATCATCAAGTGGACATCCATTTGCATCAACTTTAACTCCTTTAGGTGTTTGAGGACAGTAATCTTCTATATCTGGAACTAAATCACTATCTGAATCCTCAATATCTAATGCTTTATAATTAACTTCTGCATAAAATCTTTGATCAGAATAAGGTCTATTTTTCTTAGGTCTAGTTGTAAATAAATCATAATGAACAGTAAATGTGGTTACTAATAGATTATCTGATCCACCTTCTTCTACTCCATCAATCATATCAGTAAGTGTGTAATGATAATTAATTCCCATGTCTAATCCTATTCTTTCAGAAACATTAAGCATTATACCTGCACCTAATGGTATTGCTATAGCGCTCTCTGTTTCTTGTATCCCGTCCCTCTTAAACGTTAATAGCTCAGCCCCAAATGAAACAAAGGGAGTAAGCCTTGATTTATCCATAAGATTGTTAAAACTATACCTTAATCCTACTCCAGCTGTCTTAATAATTGAATTAAAAGATGTAGTATCTATATCATTAATTTCATTAACTTTTCCATTACTCATTAAAAAAGTTAAATCTGTATTGTTATTAAGATTCATCTTTACTCCAAAATGATAACCCTGATTTCCCATCAAGAAATTCTTTTTAGGACCTTCTATGTCACCCTGAAAAAGATATGAGCCAGTACCAAAAGATATCATAGGCTGGAATGGATCCTTTGGTTCATCATTATAATATTCATTCTGGGCGATACTATCTATACTACATATAACCAAGGTGATTAAAAAGAGTTGGAAAAGTATTTTATTCATTATTTTTTTTTTTACTGCCGTAAAAATACTAAAAAAATCAAAAGTAAATAGATATCTAAAGAATTAGCTTCTAAAGTAATTTATTCAAAATATAAGATTAAGTCTTTTAGTCAACAAAAATAAATAAAAACATTAACCAATAAACAATCTATTTCTTATAATTCCTTTCTCAAATATTGTCCTGTATGACTCTCTTTACATTTAATAATTTCTTCAGGAGTTCCGCTAAAGATAATCTGACCGCCCTGCTCTCCTCCTTCAGGACCTAGATCAATAATAAAATCAGCAACCTTTATAACATCCATATTATGTTCAATAATTAGAACTGTATTACCTTTATCAACTAACTTTTGAATAACATCCAGAAATACTTTGACATCATGAAAATGGAGACCAGTTGTTGGTTCATCTAATATATAGAAGGTCTTTCCTGTATTTCTCTTTGATAATTCAGATGCTAACTTTATCCTTTGCGCCTCTCCACCAGATAATGTAGTAGAAGATTGACTAAGTGTAATATATCCTAAACCTACATCCTGAATTGTCTTAATTTTTCTATAGATTGCTGGTATTGATTTAAAAAAGTCTACTGATTGATTTATAGTCATATTTAATATATCAGCAATAGACTTGCCTTTATATCTTATCTCTAGAGTTTCACGATTATATCTCTTACCATTACAAAATTCACAATGAACAAGTATATCAGGTAAAAAGTTCATCTCAATAGTTTTAAGTCCAGCTCCTTCACATGTCTCACACCTACCACCTTTAACATTAAATGAGTATCTTCCAACTTTATAACCTCTAATTCTAGACTCTGGTAAATTAGCAAATAAATGTCGAATATGCGAGAAAACACCAGTGTAAGTAGCTGGATTAGATCTAGGGGTTCTTCCAATAGGAGATTGATCTACCTCTATTACTTTATCAATATTCTCAATACCTTTTATATTGTCATATGGAAGTGGCTGCTTTACTCCTCTAAAAAAATACTTGTTAAGTATTGGGTATAAAGTATTATTAACTAAAGTTGATTTACCACTACCTGAAACTCCTGTTACACACGTAAAATTACCTAAAGGAATAATAAGGTCTACTGATTTTAAATTATTACCTCTAGCACCAAATAATTTCAAAGATTTATCATTTATCTTTCTTCTTTTTGGTAGTTTAATTTGAAGCTCATGATTTAGATATCTTGCAGTTAAGTTCTTATTATTCATAATTTCACTTAATGTACCCTTAGCAACGACATTACCGCCCAGAATACCTGCTTTTGGTCCAAGATCTACAATAAAATCAGAGGATTTAATCATATCTTTATCATGCTCTACTACAATAACAGAATTACCTATGTCCCGCAAATTCTTAAGTGATTTTATTAATTTTTGATTATCTTTCTGATGAAGACCAATACTTGGTTCATCTAGAATATATAAAACATTAGTGAGTTGTGCTCCTATCTGTGTAGCTAATCTAATCCTTTGAGCCTCTCCTCCTGATAGTGATCTTGATTGCCTATCAAGCGTTAAATAAGATAAACCTACATCTAAAATAAATTGGACTCTCTTCTGTAATTCTTTAATTATATAATTAGCAATAACCTTTTGATTTTTATCTAATTTAGAATCTATATTTGATAACCATGCTGCAAGATTTGATATACCTAATGCTGTCAGCTCATGTATTCTCATATTACCAACTTTAAAACTCATAGATTCTTGATTAAGCCTACTTCCATTACATTCTGGACAATTCTTCTTGGACATATAATTGCTAGCCCATCTTTCAATAGATCTTACATAACTTGAACTAGCCTGATCTTTAATGAAACTAACAATACCATTAAACTGCAATTTATATGTTTTAGATACCCCAATATTCTTTAGATTAATACTAAAAGTTGAGTCCTCACCATATAGAATAGCGTTTTTTGCACGTTTTGTGAATTCTGATATTGGAGTATTAAGATTGAAACCATACTTTTTCCCAATTATCTCTAGCTGTTTAGTTATCCAATCAGATCTCTTATTAGCTATTGGCGCTATTGCACCTTGATTTATACTTTTCGAAATATCAGGAATTATCTTATGCACATCTACTTCTTTAATAGTCCCTATCCCATTACAGAAATCACATGCTCCTTTAGGAGAGTTAAAAGAAAAAGAGTTAGGTTCTGGGGTTTTATATGCTATACCTGTAGAAGGACACATTAATTTATTACTAAAATATCTTACCAAATCATTCTGCTTATCTAATATCATCATAACACCATCTCCATCTTTTAAAGCTTGATTTAAAGACATTAATATTCTTTTATTATTATTTACACATACTTTTAGTTGATCAATCACAATCTCTATATCATGTTTCTTATATCTATCTAGTTTAAGACCAGGTATTATTTCTCTCATTTCTCCATTTATTCTTACCTTTATGAATCCTTTCTTCAAAATCTGATGAAAAAGCTCTCTATAATGACCTTTCCTTGCCTTTATAATTGGGGCTAGTATATAAATATTTTTACCATCAAACTCTTCTAGTATAAGTTGTAAAATCTGTTTGTCATTATATTTAACCATCTTCTCATCTGTTTTATAAGAATATGCAACACCAACACGTGCATAAAGTAGGCGTATATAATCATATATCTCTGTTATTGTACCAACAGTTGATCTTGGGTTCTTGCTTGTTGTCTTTTGTTCAATAGAAACAACAGGACTTAATCCTGTAATTTTATCAACATCAGGCCTCTCCATATTTCCTAAAAATTGTCTTGCGTATGCATTAAATGTCTCTAAATATCTTCTTTGTCCTTCAGCATGAATAGTATTAAAAGCAAGAGATGATTTTCCACTCCCACTTAATCCAGTAAAAACAACTAGCTTATTTCTTGGGATTTCCAAATCAATATTCTTGAGATTATGGACTCTTGCTCCATAAATATTAATACTATCTTTTATACTCATTTTCTATTTTTCTTGCATTGGTTCTCTAAAATTATCAAAAACCATAATTGAAGGATCTGTAGGTATTTTTAGAAAATATTCTCTTCTTGATTTATCAGGTAATGATGTTGTTCTTAACCAGGGATTGAACTGCTTTAATAATTTATAATTCGTTCCATTGCTATTTGCAAAACCTACAAGATCATTGATAGTAGAATCTATCCTAATAGTCTTAAACTCTGGCATTACATATAAATCCTTATGGCGATATATAAAACCATACTCTTTTGGGTTTTCTAATATTTCTTTCACTGCTAATATCCTAAATATATACCTTGATGTCTCAGAGTTTAAATATAAATTGTAAAAATTATTTGTTTGCTGTCTTTCGATCAATCTTCTAATTCCATTCTGACCTTTATTATATGATGCTGCAGACATAGTCCAACTTCCAAATTTATCATAGGCACTCTGAAGATATCTACATGCAACAAGAGTAGATTTCTCTAGATTATACCTCTCATCAATAGCATAGTTAACCTCTAAGCCGTATTCTTTAGCTGTTGATTTTAATATCTGCCAAAAACCTGCTGCTCCAGATGGTGAAACAACATCTTCTAGACCACTCTCTATTACTGCTAGATATTTAAAATCATCAGGAATATTATTTTCTTTTAGGATTGGCTCTATTATTGGAAAAAACTTATTTGCTCTTTTAATATATAACATTGTATTAGACTGCCAATAAATATTTTTTAAAAGCTCTTTATCCATTCTTTCCCATATATCATCTGAATTAAGATTAACTTTCTCATTACAAAAGGATACATTCATAGGCTTATTAATAGAAAATATCTTATATTTTTCATTAAAATGTTGTTGATGTATCTTATCATTCGATAATCTCTTTGTGGGAAAAGAGAAAATCAAAAAAAAGAAAGAAGCAATTATTAAAAATAAAAATAAATCGACTGATTTCTTCTGCATTAGAATTGTGTAATAAGATTTTTAAAAGTTTCTGCTTCAAGATCTTTTTCTGATACTATAGGGTATTCTACACACCAATCAATATTTAGATCTTTATCATTCCAGATTATTGAGCCTTCAGATTCCTTATTATAGACTTCTGAGCATTTATAAGAGAAGATAGTATTATCCTTAAGAGCAACAAATCCATGTGCAAAACCTGGCGGTATCCAGAATGAAATATTATTACTATCACTTAATTCAACTGCAACATATTGACCATATGTTGGTGATGATTTTCTAATATCTACTGCAACATCTAAAACGGAACCTCTAATTACACTAACTAATTTACCCTGTGCAAAAGGAGGATTTTGAAAATGCAAACCTCTTAAAACTCCTTTAGAAGATAAAGATTGATTATCCTGAACAAAATCAAAATCCAGTCCTAACTTGTTGAAATTTAATTTACTCCAACTCTCAAAAAAATGACCCCTATTATCCTTAAAAACTTCTGGTCTAAATAATAAGAGGCCTTCAATATCTAATTTACATATCTCCATATAGGTTTGTTAAAGAATTTTGCTAATATACAAATAAAGGCATATCAAAACATTTAGCAAAATGTAAAAGCTTATATTTGCAAAAAAACAAAAAACATGCACAGATATAAACTAATAATACTATTATCTATTACTACAACTATAGCTTGTAACACAAATGATAATTTTTCTCAAGATTTAAAAAATGAAATTGACAGTGTAAGCTATAGTCTTGGTTCTTTTAACGCTTTACAATTACAAGGACAAGGTCTTCAAAATATTAATCCATATGCAGTAGGAATTGGAATGAAACATATATTTGATAAAGATACTCTATTAATAAGTGAAGAAGAATCTCAAAAAATACTTGAAAATTATTTTAAGAAACTTCAAGAGGAAATACAGGAAAATGAATTAAGGCTAAAAGATTCTCTGTCTGCATTATCTAAAATATGGATAGAAGAAAGAATAGTAAATGAAGAGCCTATAATAACTGCAAGTGGATTGCAATATGAGATACTAATAAAAGGAGATGGTGAAAGCCCAACTATTGAACAAGAAGTTACAGTGCATTATCATGGTTCATTGGTTGATGGTACCGTTTTTGATAGTTCTATAGAAAGAGGAGAAACTGTCACTTTTCCAGTAAATGGAGTAATTCCTGGATGGGTAGAAGCATTGCAACTAATGAGTATTGGTGATAAGTGGAAGATTACAATACCAAGTAATTTAGCTTATGGTGTAGACGGTATACCTCAAGCTGGAATACCCCCAAATTCTGATCTCATATTTATTGTAGAACTTATTGATATTAATAGTTAAATAGGCTAGAAATAATCAAATCCATTTATTGGATGAAACACTAATAATTATCATATAATATAACTGTTACCATTTTTAAGTTAAAAGATTAAATTTTATGTATAATCTAATAAGAATCAATCTAAAAAAAATAGCAACAATAATGTTTAGCCTTTTTATTTTTGCATCACAGGCGCAATCATGGAAAGAATTAAAGAATGCTGCTAAAAAAATAAACAAGGAGCTATTAATTAATACAACATATTCTGAAAAAGAAGCTTCAGATGCTTTAAAAGAAACTCTTAATATAGGAGTAGTAAAAGGTGTAGATTTACTTTCAGTTAAAGATGGTTATCTTTTAGATCCAAAGGTAAAGATCCCATTCCCTAATAGTGCAAATAAAGTTGCTAAAAAGCTAAATAGTTTAGGTATGAAAAAGCAAATAGAAAATGCAGTTGAAAGCATCAATAGAGCAGCAGAAAATGCAGTGAATTCAGCAAAACCAATTTTTACAGAAGCTATAGAAAAAATGAGTATAATAGATGCAAAAAAAATAATAAAAGGAAATAAAACTGCTGGAACAGATTACTTAAGTAAAAATACCAAAAATAGTCTTATAACTGTATTTAAACCAATCATTAGAGAGTCGCTTAACAAAGTGAACGCAACAAAGAATTGGAATGTATTAATGAATGCATATAATAAAATACCATTTGTAGAAAAAGTGAACCCAGATCTAGATACATATGTTACAGAGAAAGCCATTGACGGATTATTTGTTATCATATCTGAACAAGAGATCTCAATAAGAGAAAATCCTAAAGAGAGAGTCTCTAAACTGTTAAAAAAAGTTTTTGGGACTAATAATTCTGTAAAAAATTAACTAGCTTATCAGTTGCTTTTGCTCTGTGACTAATCATACCCTTCTGCTTTTGTGTCATTTGTGCAAATGTTATTTTTGACCCATCTGGTAAGAATATTGGGTCATATCCAAAACCACTATTTCCAAGAATTTCTTTTGTAATATTGCCTGAACATTTTCCTTCAAATAAACATTTTTTTCCATCAATTAACAACGCTATAACAGTACGAAAAGATGCACTACGATTATTTATACTCTTTAAATTATCTAACAACTTTCTTATATTATTGCTAGCAACACAATCATTACCAGCATATCTAGCGGAGTAAACTCCGGGAGCATTATTTAGCGCCTTCACCTCAAGTCCTGTATCATCAGAAAAGCAATTATAACCATAGCTTGCAAAAACAAATTCAGCTTTCTGCATAGCATTACCTTCCAATGTTTCTTTTGTTTCTGGTAATTCAGAGTGACATCCAATATCATGTAACGAAAGGAGTTCTATATTTTCAGGAAGTAAATCTTCTAATTCTTGAAATTTATTCATATTATTTGTAGCAAAGACTAATCTCATATTTAATATATTTTGACTTTCGAAATTAAGATTTTATTCAATAATTTTCTAAATAAAGACGTAAATTTGCCATTATAATGAAGAAAATATTATCGATCTTATTAATACTGTATAGTTATTCTATTTTTTCACAAGAAAAAAAGATTTGTGGGACAAATGAAAGGTTAGAAATATATCAAAGATCTAATACAGAATATGCTGATAAATTTGAGCTATTAGAAAGAGATATACAAAAATGGATTGATAAAAATCCGAAAAGTAATTCTATAACTATTCCTGTAGTTGTACATGTGATATATAAAGATAACTCTGAAAATATATCAGATGCTCAAATTCATTCACAAATTGAAGCCTTAAATAAAGATTTTAGAAGAATGAACCTTGATGCTAATAATACACCATCTGATTTCCTACCATTTGCTGCAGATATGCAAATTGAATTCTGTTTAGCAAAAAGATATCTAGGGAATCCAACAAATGGTATAGTGAGAAAACAAACAAATCATGATAATTTCCAGCTTTACTCAGATAGTGTTTTCTATACAAGTAATGGCGGTAGTAACGCTTGGAATACGCATAGATATCTTAACATATGGGTATGTAATATTGCGGGAAACGTGATGGGATGGGCTCAATTTCCTAATGCAGGTAATACTCAAACTGATGGTATTGTTATTGATTATGAAAGATTTGGAACTATTGGAACAGTATCCTATCCATATGATCTAGGAAGAACAACAACTCATGAAGTCGGTCATTGGTTAAATCTACTACATATCTGGGGAGATTTTACATGTGGAGATGATTATGTGAATGACACTCCCATACAGGAGCAGGCTAACTTTGGATGTAACATTCATCCAAAGCTATCTTGCACAAACAATGGAGATATGTTTATGAATTTTATGGACTATTCAGATGATTATTGTATGAATCTTTTTACTCAAGGACAAAAGAATAGAGCAATGGCAACAATCAACACTTATCGTTCTAGTCTTATTTCATCTAATGGATGTCAACCATATACTCTACAGAATACAGATGCTGGAATTTATGCTATTATTAACCCAAATATAATTGATGTAGAATGTTCTAAACCCGTATACCCTAAAATCATCTTAAAAAACTATGGTACTGACACACTCTTTGTAGCAACAATCAAATATACTATTAATGGTGGGGTTGATCATTATCAAGTATGGAATGGAGTACTTAGACAAAATGAAAAAGATACAATATTATTATCGGGAATTGATGCTAACAATACATCTAACACTTTATTTGTTTCTAGTATTAATCCTAATAACTCTACAGACATAAATATGCAAAATGATAGCAAAACTATTAATTTCACTTCTATAAATGGTAATAAAATTGGCATTAAACTAATAACAGATAACTATGGGCATGAAACCTCATGGAAGTTATTTAATAATAGCTGGAATATTATTGATATGGATGATTCACTTTTAAGTAATGAAATCTATAAACAGGAATATTGTTTAGAAGATGGTTGTTATAGTTTTGTTATTTATGATACATATGGGGATGGTTTCTGCTGTAATTATGGCAACGGATCATTTGTTATTGAAGATCTATCTAATAATATCAAAATTGCACAGAGCGCTCAATTTAGTTTTTCTGACACCTCTAATTTCTGTATTAATACTACATCAATTATTAATAAAGATGAGAGTCAGATAGAAATATTCCCAAATCCTAATGATGGAATATTTTATATAAATTATATGAATTACTCCAAAAATATTCCTAATTATGCAAAAATTTATGACCAACTTGGAAGGTTAATTAAAGATATGAAATTTTTTGAATCATCAAAAATTGACTTAAGTAATTATCAAAATGGAGTGTACTATTTAAGGATAGAGACAAACAAAGAATATATAAATAAAAAAATAATAATCCAAAAATAAGATGAAGAATATATTAATAATAGGAATGATGATGTCTCATATATTCGTGATGGGACAAGAGAATAAAAATAAGTGTATAACTACCAAACTTATGGATTATGAGATACAAAAAAATATAGACTATAGAAATATTGTTAATAATTATTATAATAATATAAAAGAGTGGACAGATAATTATCCTGAACTTACAAACTCAGTTATTACAATTCCAGTTGTAGTTCATGTAATACATAAACAAAATCATAATCTTGGAATTGGCACTAATATACCTCAAATTCAAATTGATGATGCCATTAGAATCTTAAATGAAGACTACCGAAAGTTAAATCCTGAATTCCCAAATCCACCAAGAAATACTTTTACGAACTATGCAGGTGATGCTGGATTAGAATTCTGTCTAGCAACAACAGATGAAAATGGAAACCCAACAACAGGCGTAACTAGAACAAGTACTAATAAAACTTCTTTCGATGCTGATGACAATACAGATGCTAACGCAATGAAAAGAACTGCATTAGGTGGTAATGATGGTTGGGATCCTCTTAGATATCTAAATATATGGGTATGTAACTTAACTAACTCACAAAGTGGTGGTCAGACACTAGGCTATGCTTATCTACCTGGTCAGCAATCCTTAAGCTGGACTGCATGGAGAGATGGTTTAGTTGTTGACTATACATTTTTTGGAACTGTAGGAAATGCAGCCTCAGCATTCCAGAATGATGGAAGAACACCTACTCATGAAATTGGACATTATTTAGGATTAAAACATACTTTCTGTGAACAGACAGATAGTCAAGGAAACAGTTTGTGTTGTGATAATGATAATTCTTCTAGTGGTGGATATGTAGATGATACACCTGCATCTAAAGATATATACTGGGGCAATGTGAATTCAAGTACTAATAATAATACCTGTAATGACAATCAATTTTCAAACACCTTCAGTTCTGACGTTCTAGATATGGACGAAAATTTCATGTCCTACTCCTCTAATACATGGATGTTTTCTAATAAACAGATTAATGTAATGAATTATACAATGAATGCCTCTACATCACAAGGAGGAAGGGCTGCATTAAAATCATCTAATGGATGTATATTATCTAGTCAAGATGATATACTTCATGAAAATATTATAACAATCTATCCAAATCCAACAAATGGGAAAACTAATATAAATATTGCAATGAATATTAGAATAGAATCAATTAAAGTTATGAATATATTTGGTGAAGAAATTTTATCAACTGAAAATAATACAGATATAAACAATATTAATCTTTCTCCATTTCCATCAGGAATATATTTTATTATTATTGACACTAATCAAGGTAGAGGTTTAGAGAAAATACTTTTAGCAAAATAATGATTACCTCTTTTATTCCTAACCAGAAACTTTCAAAAGATTTATTTAGCATCGTAGAGAAAGTTGAGAATCAACAAAGGATTTCTAATAAGGAGGCTATAATCTTACTAAAAAAAGGGTCAGTACCTCTATTAGGAACTTTAGCAAACAAAATCAGAGAAAGATTACATGGTGACAAAACATACTTTAATAAAAATATTCATATTGAACCAACAAATATATGTGTTTTTGATTGCAAGTTTTGTTCTTATTCTAGAATGTTAAGTAAAAAAAATGAAGCCTGGGAATATAGTGAGAAAGAAATGTTAGAATTATTGAGGCAAGCTCCAGAAGATATTACTGAAGTGCATATTGTTGGAGGAGTTCATCCTAAAATGGGTTTAAATTTCTTCACTAATCTTATTAAAAAATTAAAAGATATTAGACCTAAAATACATATTAAAGCATTTACTTCTGTAGAACTTGAATATATATGTAGAAAAGCTAAAGTGAGTTATAGGGAAGGTTTAAGAATACTTAAAGATGCAGGGCAAGATTCATTACCTGGTGGTGGTGCAGAAATATTTGATAAAGAAATTAGAGACCAAATTTGTAAGGATAAATGTTCTTCAGAACAATGGCTTGAGATACATGAGGCTGCACATAGTATAGGTATGCCTTCTAATGCAACTATGTTATACGGACATATTGAAAAACATAGTCACATAATTGATCATATGAGTAGATTAAGAAACTTACAAGACAAAACACAGGGATTTAACACGTTCATCCCTTTAAAATTTAGAAACAAGAATAATCAAATGTCTAATA
>MDTG01375848.1_pt1 | contig 37183 bp, 32 predicted proteins | sample 811421 | NCBI WGS metagenome assembly MDTG01 (sample SAMN05326645, study PRJNA326480) | marine metagenome | isolation source: seawater | place: Pacific Ocean: South East | collected 2011
TAGTTGGCGGAGGGAGAGGGATTCGAACCCTCGATACGGTTTCCCGTATACACGCTTTCCAAGCGTGCGCCTTCAGCCACTCGGCCACCCCTCCGTAAGACGGCGCAACCTAGCGAAGCCAACGCCTGACTTCAAGCGGGAGTTCAATTGGAATTCACGGTGATTTAACTTTCTGAATTTCATCAGACCAAAGGATGAATCGACTATTCGCTGGTCTTAAGCGCGGCCATGAAGGCGGATTGGGGAATTTCTACATTGCCGAACTGACGCATCTTTTTCTTTCCCTTCTTCTGCTTTTCCAAAAGCTTCTTCTTCCGAGTGATATCTCCACCGTAGCACTTCGCGGTCACGTCCTTGCGCATTGCACCCACCGTGGTCCGAGCGATGACCTTACCACCAATAGCCGCCTGTACGGCGATCTTGAACAATTGGCGAGGGATCAGGTCTTTTAGCTTCTCGCAGATAGCGCGGCCGCGGGTTTCAGCATGGCTTTCGTGAACGATGAAGCTCAGCGCGTCAACGGGTTCCTGGTTGACCAAGATAGAGACCTTGACCAGATGGCTCTGGGTATAGTCTAACAACTCGTAATCGAAGCTGGCGTATCCGCGTGAAACGGATTTTAGACGGTCGTAGAAGTCAAAGACCACCTCGTTCAAAGGCAGGCGATAGACGGCCATGGCCCGGTTGCTGACGTAGGTCAGTTCCAATTGCTCGCCTCGGCGATCCTGACACAATTGCAGGACTGAGCCCAGGTATTCATCCGGCACCATGACCGTGGCCTTAATCCAAGGCTCTTCGATGAAATCAATTTGGGTCGGGTCCGGCATGTCGACGGGGTTGTGCAACTCCAGCAGCGTGCCATCGTTCTTATGAATGCGGTAGACAACGCTAGGCGCTGTAGTAATCAAGTCGAGGTCGAACTCCCGCTCCAGGCGTTCCTGAACGATCTCCAGATGCAGAAGGCCCAGGAAGCCGCAACGGAACCCGAGACCGAGGGCCGCCGAGGTTTCCGCCTCGAAATGGAAGCTGGCGTCGTTCAGGTGCAGCTTCTCGAGGCTATCGCGGAGATCCTCGTACTGACCCGTATCAACAGGAAACAGGCCACAGAAGACGACGGGCACGGAAGGCACGAAGCCGGACAGCGGCTCATCGGCCGGCCGTTTGTCGTCAGTAATGGTGTCACCTACCGATGTGTCGGCGACGGTTTTGATGGCGGCGGTGATGAAACCCACTTCACCAGGACCCAGTTGGTTGGTCATTTCGGCCTTGGGCGTAAAGTAGCCGACGCGCTCAACCTGGTAAGCTGCGCCGGTAGCCATCATGCGGATCTTCATCCCTTTCTTGAGAGCTCCGTCGCGAACCCGAACCAGGATCATGACGCCTAGGTAAGGATCGTACCAGCTATCCACCAGGAGTGCCTTCAGGGGCGCGGTCGAATTTCCTTCGGATGGTGCCGGTAGGCGTTCCACTAAAGCATCGAGGACCGATTCAACGCCTCGCCCCGTCTTTGCGGAGATCTCCAGCGTATCGGTAGTGTCGATGCCTATAACTTCCTCGATTTGCTCCTTGATGCGATCTGGTTCTGCGGCGGGTAGGTCGATCTTGTTTAGCACAGGAATGATCTCGTGATCATTGTCGACTGCTAGGTAGACATTGGCCAATGTCTGCGCCTCGACGCCTTGAGTGGCGTCGACTACGAGAAGGGAGCCTTCACAAGCGGCCAGCGACCGGCTGACCTCATAGGTAAAGTCCACGTGGCCTGGGGTGTCCATCAAGTTAAGGATATAAGTCTCCCCGTCTTTCGACTTGTATTCGAGGCGCACGGTTTGAGCTTTGATAGTAATGCCTCGCTCGCGCTCGATATCCATCGAATCGAGCACTTGCTCCTTCATTTCACGCTGGCTTAACCCACCGCATATTTGAATCATGCGATCAGCCAAGGTGGACTTCCCGTGATCAATATGCGCGATGATGGCGAAGTTACGGATATGGGTCAGATTAGAGCTCATTATGCGACGGGACTTAGCACCCCCGGTGGGAAGGCTCAAGGCGTCACTGGCGGGCTGTGTAGATGTGCGCGTGTGACGGCATTGGCGTACTTGGAGTAGGCCGATGGCTGAAATCTAAGCTTGGCTGCCGTATTTATGACTCGGTCCGGAAGGTCGTTGCTGAATTTGATTTCGATTACCATTCGGTCGGCCGGTTCAATTGGCTTGAGTGTGTCTAATGCTGGGGTGAGATCGAAGGATCCGGAATACTGCAGTCTGCGGTCGAAGGTGATCCGCAGGTTCGGCTGTTTGATGCTGGCGAGGGCGGTGCGGTGATAAAGAATACTCACGCAGTTCATCAATGACATGCGTTCACGCAGGGCTGTAAACTTCTCGATGATTGCATCATCTTGGGGGGCAACTGGATCCCCCCTAAGGAGGAGTTCAGCCTGATTTGCGGTGAGCGCCGTGCGTTCCTTGGCAATAATATCGAATTCGCGGTGTTTGAACTCCAGGAATATGGCACTGAGTGGCGTATCAAGTGACGGCCGGTACGTTCGCAAGCGCGGTTTGCTTCGGGTCGGTATTCCCTCAATCTTTTGTCTGAAAAACGTCAAGTCGGGGCTATCGAAGTAGACAGAATGGATGAGGTAGCCGTCGCCGTCATCGTGGGTGTCACGAACGAAAAGATCTAAGATCTGTGATTTGAATTCTTCCGCCTTGGCGGCGCCGACAAGGTATTTGATCTCTCGGCGATTGGTGACGAACGGTGCCGTCATGGGGAGGCTTTGTGGTTAGCTTCCGAAACACGATCGGCGCGGGCGCCGGTCCACAGCATTTCAAACCTCGCCGGGTCCGGTGAGGCGTGCGAATTCCTGCCGGCGAAGCTCCAGGGCGCGAATGTAAGAATCGCGCTGAAATGCATGCCGGCAAACCATGCAATTGACCGTGCCGGCAGGCAAGTCGTTAGCATCAAATCCACCAACCGTAGTGTTCTGGCTTTCCCCGCACACGGGGCAGGTCACGGGTAGCAGGTTCTTCGGCAAATCGGCATTAGTCATCACGGTCATCCTTTCGAGCCCATTATGGACGCATTTCGATGGTTGACGAAAGGGCGAGCCTGATGTGTGGCATGGATTTCTGCGGGATTGAGCCTGACGGCGCCTGGCATGTTAACTGCGACATAATAAAGCGCGTTGCACTGGCCCTTGGGCGTCAAGCGGATACCGCAGCTCGCGATTGGAGAGGAATGAGGCGCTTCAGCCAGGGACAAGGTAGAGTTTTCTAATCACGTCGTTGATCAAGTACTCAATGTAGATTAGGCCCAGGATGACAACCAGCGGAGAAATGTCCAATCCACCCAGGTTGGGCAGGCGACGACGGATCGGTCCGAGAATCGGTTCAGTGGCCCGATGGCAGAAATCGCCAATCATGTAAACGAACTTGTTTGAGGTGTTGATAACGTTAAAGGCGACCAGCCAGCTCAGCACCACACCGATCACCACAACCCACATATAAAGATCGATGGCGATCAGGACTACTCGCAAAAAAGGACCGAGAATGACATCCATAGCAGCGCTACCAATTAGTTTAGCGAGGCCTCTAAACTAGTCGCGCCATGGGCGGCGCGCAAGCGTCGCCGGGAAGTGCGGGTCGTCCTTGACAGCGGAGGCGGGCGGAACCATTATCCGCCCCGTTTTCGGGATGCCCCGAGGGCGACGCTGATGGACGGGGCCGTAGCTCAGTTGGGAGAGCGCGTCGTTCGCAATGACGAGGTCAGGGGTTCGATTCCCCTCGGCTCCACCATCAAAATCAATACCTTAGGATAGATTTGTTCTAAGTTATCGAATTTTTAGCCTCTATATTCTCACTAATTTCATATAAATGGCATTGGATGTGGAACTTATGACGTGTTCTTGAAGATCACCCGGCAGAGAAGTACCAACAGCGCCCCGTTGTTGTATACGATCCTTTATGTGCCCTGAAGAATTTGCATAACTCGTCGATGTTGACGGCCTTGTGCGGCCGGCCATTGGTCAGCCTCTTCTCCTTCATCAGGTCAGCCTCTATAGTTCCGACTTCTTCGAATGCCGTATGACGCTGGCCCGTAACCAGTTTGGGCCAGGCCCAGCCTGGAGCCACACATGAGCGATCACCAAACAGTCGCCTACGCGCGGAAAGGTCTAATCGGGATATTGACGCCGCAGGCGAACACAACCGTGGAGCCGGAATACTCGATCCTTTGCCCCCAGGGCCATGCTTTCATAAACGCGCGGATGACCAGCCTGAAGGATACAATTGAAGCACGTTTGGTTGATTATGCTGACCGAATCGAAGATCATATCTCACAGTTCGCGAATGCGCCGCTCCACGCTGTCGCATTGGCAACCACAGGTGCATCGTACCTGATCGGCAAATCAGCAGAAGACAAACTGGTTGAGCGTGTGATGATATCGCGGGGATTGCCCCTGGTCACTACCGCGCTCGCAGTCTGTGACGCACTGGAGGTTCTGAACGCAAGGCGTATCGCCCTCATTTCGCCATATCCACCCGCCCTGACTGACGAGAGTGTCCGGTATTGGCAATCCCGCGATCTAGAGGTCGTTCGCGTCGTTAGTGCCCTTGAAGACAGCGAAAGTTTTCATCCTATCTATGCGTTGGCCGCCGATGCCGCTGGCGTCGGGCTTGCCAGTGTCAAGGACTGTGGCGCTGAGGCCGTCGTCATGCTGGGCACGGGCATGCCCACTCTACCTGCCATCGCAGCCCATACTCACTGGGGTGGTCCGCCAATACTGTCGTGCATGCTGGCGCTTGTTTGGCGTTCGGTTATGGCTTCGTCGGGCCAGAAGCTAGGCAAATCAGGGCTCATGGATTGGATCGCAGCGCGCCACTGGCACGCGCGAATTGGCTAAGAACAACACGCGCACCGAGTTAGAAAGTTGCGGTTTGGTCGATGTCCTCTCCGCCCACAAGTGCTGAACGCTCTCGGTTGGGTTGCTGGCTTCTAAAACTGACCCCAACCGCTGGTTCCATCCGTCGTCATGTCCAATTTTCAATCAGTTTACTGAAAATCAGTGGTTCGATCTTGTGCCGCCGAGACCATTAATAAGCGGCTGACCCACTCGGAGCCGCGACCTATTCGACCTTCGCGATGCTCTGGCTCTGTGAATGGTTTCAGATGATCCTTGGATGTGCCTCCTTGCCGTCAATGATTTCCGGAGGCATATGTAATCGGCTAAAATGCGAAAAAGACTTAGGAGGATCGGCAAATGGGCTGGTTTATTCATCATGTCAATATTGAAGCCCATGATGTGCCCCAATCAGTGGCGTTTTACCGCGACGTCTTAGGTTTGCAACAGGGGGAATGGAATTATCCCGAAGGCGCCGAACTAGGGCTGAGGGCCGACCAACTTGCTGTATTCGGGACCTATAATCGCGGCATTCACATCGTGCACCCCGATGCGGCTTTTCAGCAGCGTCATGGACTTGCCCACAATCCGACGGTCGGCGGACATTTCGCTGTTAACGTTCTGGATGCGGACTTCGTAAAACAACGGCTAGAAGCGTCCGGTCACGTTGTATCCGACGCTGGCACCTATGCGATGGCTGGGGTTCGCCAGCTCTATGTTTGGGACCCTTTTTACAATTTGGTAGAGATCAATGCGATCGTCGATGAGAGTGGCGGTCCCGGACCGGCAGAAGGTGAAGCCCACGCTAAGCGGGTCGAACAGGAAGGCTGGCACCTACACCACATCAATATCGATGCCCACCACGTTACCACAGCGTCCGAATTTTATGCCAGCCTGATCGGTCTTACAGAGGGAGAATGGCAAGCTCCACCAGATTGTCCGATTGCCGAAATCACGGGCAACCGGGAGACATTGGCGCTTTTCGGCAATGACGACAATCGGGGCCTTCATGTGGTCCGCCCGCAACCTGATTTCGCTAAACGCAATAACCTTGACCACAATCCAACGATCGGTGGGCACTTTGCCATTCAGGTCGACGACCTGTCCGCCGTTGCGAAGCGCCTAGACGATGCCGGCCTGCTCTACAGCGACGCAGGATGCTATGCCATGGCAGGTTTGAGGCAGCTGTACGTTTACGACCCATCGTTGAATTTGGTGGAGATCAACGGCCCCATATAAAGTGCGGTGGCGTCTAAGAGTGGCCTTTAGTGTGTTTGGTTCCGGGAGTAGCAGTGCAACCTGCACTTCAACTTACTGATCCCCTTCTTTGAAATACCCGTCGTTTGCCGCCCATTACCGGCCCCTCTAGACTGATCCCCGTCGCATCGGCAGAAGGGGCATCAACGTGACCGACATCGCTGCAAGCGCGGATTTGAGCACCGACAACTTGGTGCAGGGCATCATTGATTGGATCAGTATTGAAAGCCCATCCTTGGATGTCGATGCCGTCAACCGAATGGTCGATCACGTGGAATTCGAATTCGAAGCGGTCAGGCTGGAGACAGAACGCACGCCCGGCGAGGACGGCTGGGGCGATCTGATCCGCGGCCGCGCGCCGGGTTCGGCTCGGGCTAATAAGGGCATCCTGGTGGTCTCGCATATCGACACTGTTCATCCCATCGGCACCAAGGATAGCGGTAACCCCATCCGCATCGAGGGAGACAATCTGTTCGGCCCTGGTACCTACGACATGAAGGCTGGCGCTTACATTGCCTATTACGCCTATAAGCGGCTGTTGGAGGAAGGGGGAGAACCCATCCTTCCCGTTACCTTCATGTACATCCCGGAAGAGGAGCGCGGCAGCCCTTACTCGCGTAAATATATCGCCGAGGAGGCGCGTAAGGCTAAGTACGTCTTGGTGACAGAACCGGCTCGCGACGGTGGCAAGGTAGTAGTCGAGCGCAAGGGCAGCGCGCGCTACAAGATCTCCGCTCAGGGCCGGCCGGCGCATTCCGGCTCCAAGCACGAATATGGACGCAGCGCCATCAAGGAGATCGCGAAGCACATCTGTGACATCGAATCCTGGACCGACTATGACCGCGGCATCACCTTCAACGCCGGTCTTATCTCCGGAGGCACCGGGGTCAACGTGGTCCCCCAGCACTGCCTGCTAGAGTTGGACAACCGGTTCGAACGCCTTGAGGATGGTCAGGAATTTGAGAAACGCATCCTAGGGCTTGAACCTTATAACCCGGACGTGAAGCTCTCGGTCACGGGATCGATTATGCGCCCACCGATGAACATCACTGACGCTATCCTCGATCTGTTTAAGAAAGCCCGCGCTTTCAGTTTGGAACACGGGTTGGACCTCCAGTATACAAGCCGTACAGGTGGCGGATCCGATGGCAATTTGACCGCGGCCGAGGGCGTCCCCACCCTGGATGGCTTGGGTGCCGACGGTTACGGTGCGCACCAATTGGACGAACACGTCTTTATCTCATCGCTAGAGCCGCGCACGCGTACCTGGATGAAACTTTTCGAACGCCTGGACTGAACGGAGCGGAAAGACATGAACTTCGACCACTCGGAAAAAACCCAAGAGCTTCTGGACCGCGTCCGCGTCTTCATGGTTGAACACGTCGAGCCCAACGAGATGGTCTACTACGACCAGTTGGATGCAAGTGAAACCCGCTGGCAAATGCCCCCGATCATGGAGGAGTTGAAGGTCAAGGCAAAGGCCGAAGGTTTGTGGAACTTGTTCCTGCCCGGGAGCGACCTGGGCGCCGGGCTGAGCAACCTGGAGTACGCCCCCCTGTGCGAGGTCATGGGCCGCATTCATTGGGCGCCGGAGGTCTTCAACTGTTCGGCCCCGGATACGGGTAACATGGAAACGATCGAACGTTACGGTACGCCCGAGCAAAAAGAACAGTGGCTGATGCCACTTCTGGAAGGGGAAATCCGTTCCGCCTTTGCTATGACTGAACCGAAGGTTGCCTCATCCGACGCCACCAATATCGAGACTTCTATCGTCCGCGATGGCGACGAATACGTGATCAACGGCCATAAGTGGTGGACGTCGGGTATCGGCGACCCGCACTGTAAGATCCTGATCGTGATGGGCAAGACCGATCCGGACGCGCCGACCTATAATCAGCAATCCATGATCCTAGTGCCGCGGGACACGCCGGGCATCACGGTGACACGCATGCTCAACGTCATGGGCTTCGACGACGCGCCGCACGGCCATGGTGAGGTAATTTTCGACAACGTGCGGGTGCCGGCGTCGAACATGTTGTTGGGCGAGGGGCGTGGTTTCGAGATCGCGCAGGGTCGTCTGGGGCCCGGGCGTATCCATCACTGCATGCGGATCATCGGCGTCGCCGAACGGGCACTTGAGATGATGTGCCATCGTGGCGCCAAGCGGGTTACTTGGGGCAAGGCTGTGGGCGCGCGCGGTGTCACCCAGGAGCGCATCGCCCAATCCCGGATCGAGATCGACATGTGCCGGCTTTTGACGCTGAAGGCTGCCGATCGCATGGACAAGGTAGGTAATAAGGATGCCCGGCAGGAGATCGCCATGATCAAAGTGGCCGCGCCAAACATGGCGTTGGAGGTCATTGACCGGGCCATGCAGGTACACGGAGGCGGCGCTATGAGCCAGGAGTTCCCACTATCCTATATGTGGTCGCGCATGCGCGCGCTCCGGTTCGCCGACGGTCCGGACGAAGTGCACCGTCGCCAGATCGCGCGCCTGGAGCAGCAACGGCAGGGAGCGGTTCCGCCGCACTAACGTGTGGTTCGCGACTATGACAGGAGACGCGGGCGTTAGGGCCGGTATAATTCGGCAATGTTCTTTCGACGGCAAATGCTGAGCAACCTGATCGCCGCCTTCTACGGGGCGTGGCTTGTGGCGTCGTGCCCATAGGACAGTTAGTCATTGGACCCATATAAATTCGCCGCTCTTCGGTCTGCGGCCTGTTTTTGTTGCCAATGATTTTTATGCGTTGCAAGGGCGGGTTGGATTGGTGGCGGCCACTGTTTCTAGCGGTCTGGACCAGCGGTCCCTAGGAGATAGTATCCATTGACGGACCGAATGGTTGCACTGGCCGGGCACATCGTTGCCGTGACGCCTGGCTGCATGATGTTTTTTCGATGATCGGCGGGATGATTTGCGCTTTGGCGTCACAACCGGCCTGATCCTGGATGGACGTACAAATAGTTAGTCCGTAAGGGTCTTGAGATACGCGATCAGGTTGGCACGCTGCTCATTCTTGCGAATGCCCGCAAAGGACATCTTGGTCTTTTTAATCAGTTTCTTAGGCTTCTTGATGAAGATATCAAGGGTCGCCTCATCCCAAGTTAGGTTCGCCATCTTCATGGCTTTGGAATACGTGTAGCCGAGAGCGTTGCCGGACGGGCTGTCGACGATGCCAAACAGATTGGGACCGATCTTGTGCCGTGCGCCTTTTTCTATCGAATGGCAGGCAACACACTTGCGATATACCTTCTTTCCCTTTTTGACATCCGCGGCATTCGCGCCGCTGGGGAGCATGGTTCCGGTTGCCACCGCGGCTAAAACTAAGGTGCGTAGGTTCATGGGGTGGAAAGTCTCTTAATGCTAACCGGTTTATCGCGACACCGAAGAAGTGGGCAGGTTTGATAAGGTGTGCAAGGCCTGGATCACGCGGCCTGTTTCAATTCCAGGCGCTGCCAGACTTCGACCAGGGCGTGGACGAGGTCTTCCATAAGTTCATCCGAATGGAATGGCGTTGGCGTGATCCGCAACCGCTCGGTGCCCTTGGGCACGGTTGGATAATTGATGGGCTGGATATAGATATTGTAGTCTTCCAGCAGCATATCTGTGGCGCGTTTGCACAGCACCGGATCGCCAACCATCACCGGCACGATATGGGTGACGGAGTCCATCAAGGGTAGGCCCGCATCCGCGACCATCTTTTTAAGGGTGGCGGCGCGTTCTTGGTGTTTGATGCGTAGTTCGCTGTGCTCGCGCACGTAGCGCACGGATGCGATCGCGCCACCGATCACCGGCGGCGGTAACGTCGTCGTGAATATGAACCCCGGCGCGTGGGACCGGATGGCGTCAACCAGCGCGTTTGATGCTGCAATATAGCCGCCGACCATGCCGAACCCCTTTGCCAGGGTCCCTTCAATGACGGTCAGGCGGTCCGCCAGCCCGTCGCTTTCGGATATGCCGCCACCCGTCTCGCCGTACAAGCCGACCGCGTGCACCTCATCAATATAGGTCATGGCGCCGAACTTATCGGCCAGGTCGCAAATTTCACCGATCGGCGAGATATCGCCGTCCATGGAATAGACTGACTCGAAGACAATTAGTTTCGGTCGATCCGAACCCATCCCCTGTAATAATTCCTCCAGGTGGGTCATATCGCAATGGCGATAAATGTGTTTCTCACATCCGGAATTGCGTATCCCCGCGATCATCGACGCATGGTTCCATTCGTCCGACAGGATGACGCAATTGGGGATCAGCTTGGCGATGGTTGAAATGGCCGCATCATTGGAGACATAGCCCGACGTGAACAAGAGTGCGGCTTCCTTGTTGTGAAGCTGCGCCAGTTCCTCTTCCAGGATGACGTGTAGGTGCGTGGTGCCGGAAATGTTCCGCGTTCCCCCCGACCCACATCCGAATTGCTGGGCTGCCTCGACCAGGGCCTCGCGAACAACCGGATTCTGACTCTGACCTAAATAGTCGTTCGAACACCAGACGACTACGTTTTCGGTAGCGTCCGCGCGGCGGTTGATGGCGTGCGGGTAATTACCCGCTTGGCGTTCCAGGTTGGCGAATACCCTGTAGCGGCCTTCGTCCTTGATGGTGTCAACCGATTGCTTGAAGAAAGACTCGTAATCCATATTTCCGTTCATTCCAGTTTCCGCCATCGCGGAGAGGCTTCGATTGGCGGAGATCATACCGTCAATGGGACGCCGAGGTTACGATATCGACCAAACCCAGACCTCACATAATCATAGCGGGTCGGAACCGCAACGCCTAGCGGCCAGGCCGCATCGCTACATGAGCGTGAGATATGGGCGCGTAAGGCGACGGGTAAGAACTTTTGCGCAGAACCTTGATATCCTCTTCAAAGAGGATAAATGTTTTAGACAATTCTTGTTCCGCCCTGGTATTTGTCTTTTGGTTGGGGGTTAAGACGGGTACCAATGTTTAGTTGTTATGATGTGTGTTCGAGCAAAAACCCTATCATTTCCTATGGTTAAAGCCCTACGTGTTACAACAACCCTCTTGACACCCCGTACAGGGCGGGTATGTGCATGGGCGCCCAAACGATGGGTGGTCCGCAAACTCTGAACCATTGATTGAAAAACTAAGCTGGGTCGGTTCATGTCGAAAATGATCGCGTTAAATAATTTGAGCAAGTGGTTTGGTGACCTAGTTGCCGTGGATCGCATTAACCTGTCCGTTGGGCGTGGCGAAGTACTGGGTTTCTTGGGGCCGAATGGTGCGGGCAAATCGACTACCATGAAGATGGTTGCCGGCTTCCTAGAGCCGTCAGACGGGTCGGCAATCGTGTGCGGCCACGATGTGGTCAAACAACCGGTCGAAGTGAAAAAGCGCATTGGCTATCTGCCCGAGGGCGCGCCGACCTACGGCGACATGACGCCGCGCGGGTTTCTGAGGTTCATCGCCGAGATCCGCGGCTTCGATGGAGCCGGAAGGGATAAGCGCATCGATGAGGTCGTCGAAAAAGTCATCTTGGGTGAGGTCATGAGCCAACCCATCGAAACCTTGTCAAAGGGCTTCAAGCGGCGTGTTGGATTGGCCCAGGCCATTCTGCATGACCCGGACGTACTTATCCTGGATGAACCAACAGATGGTTTGGACCCGAACCAGAAATACCATGTGCGTGGTTTGATCAGCGAAATGGCGGCTGGTAAGGCGATTATTGTATCCACGCACATTCTCGAAGAAGTGGAGGCGGTCTGTTCGCGCGCCGTAATTATCGCGCGCGGCCAGTTGCTGGCAGATGGGACACCGGAGGACTTGGTTGCTCGGGCTCCAAACCACAACGCTGTGGTGGTGTCTGTGGCATCTGAGGACGTTCGGTCCGCCGCCCAGACGGCCAAAGCCATGGCGGGGGTTCAAAACGTAGAAATCTTGAATGGGCCTGACGGCAGCGCGCGCCTTCGCGTGCAGCCAAAAAACGGCTTGGTTTTGGTAGCTCCTCTTGGCGATGCCTTAAAGGTCGCTAATATCGACATTCAACAGATCTATGTGGAGCGCGGTACCCTGGATGACGTGTTCCGAGAGATCACGACAACTCGCGACACCAAGGAGACGGCCCATGCGTAACATCCGCGTTATCGCCGCTCGCGAATTAAAAAGTTATTTCGCGACGCCAGTGGCTTATGTCTTCATAGTCATATTTTTGGCCTTTTCTGGCGCGCTGGCCTTTTATGTCGGCGGCTTTTTCGATAGCGGCCAAGCCAATCTTAGATCCTTCTTTTTCTATCACACATGGCTCTATCTTTTGCTGATCCCAGCCATTTCCATGCGGTTGTGGGCCGAAGAGCGCAAGACGGGTACGATCGAATTGCTGATGACGCTGCCCGTGTCGACCACGCAAGCGGTAATGGGGAAGTATCTGGCTGCATGGGCCTTCGCTGGGATTTCACTTGGCTTGACGTTCCCCATGTGGGCAACGGTCAACGTACTGGGTGATCCGGACAACGGCGTTATCCTGGCCAGCTACATTGGCAGTTTCGTCATGGCGGGTGCATTTCTAGCCATAGGCTCATGTATCTCGGCCCTCACGCAAAACCAAGTGGTAGCCTTCATCTTAGCCGCCGCGGTATGTTTTCTGTTTACCATGAGTGGGCTAGAGTTGGTTTTGAATTTCTTTCGTTTGTGGGCGCCCGACGTGCTGGTAGATACGGTGGCGTCTATGAGTTTTCTTACCCATTTCAAGGCGATCACCAAGGGCGTGATTGATCTGCGAGACGTGGTGTTCTTTGCATCGCTGATTGGCGTGTTCCTTTTCGGAAATGTTATCGCCGTCGACAGAAAGAAGGGAGCTTAACCATGAATGCTTCCGATCGTGGTAAATTGGCGGTTTTGGGTCTCGTGCTGGCCACCGTCCTATTTGTCTCCATCAACATCGTTTCCAACAATTCCTTCCGGGCGCTGCAGGTCGATTTGACCGAGGGCAATTTGTTCACCTTGTCCGGTGAGACGTCTAAAGTCCTGACTGAGATCGATGAACCGATCACTATGCGGCTATATTTTTCCAAGGTCATGGGCGAGCAAAGCCCCATCCATCTGACCTATTTTGAACGAGTCCGGGAACTCCTTGAGCAATACGCCAAACTAGCCAATGGTAAATTGCGACTGCAGGTTTTCAATCCCGAACCTTTCTCCAATGACGAGGACAGTGCCGTATCCTTCGGCCTGTCCGGTTTGCCCATCAACCAGCAGGGAGATTTGGGATACTTTGGTCTTGCCGGAACGAACTCGACCGATGATAACGAGGTCATTCCCTTCCTCACGCCTGAGCGCGAGACCTTTCTCGAATATGACCTGACCAAGATGATCAAGGCGCTGGCAACGCCGGAGAAACAAACCGTGGGCGTGATGAGCACGTTATTGGTTAACGGCGGCTATATTCCGAACCAAGGGCAGCGGCCTCGCTGGTCAGTGATCGATCAGATCAACGAGTTCTTTTCCATCCAGCCGGTTCCCGTGGATACCAAGGAGATATTCGAAGGGGTTGGAACATTAATGGTAATCCACCCGAAACGTTTCCCCCTATCGACCCTTTATGCGATCGATCAGTTCGTTATGAAGGGTGGTAGGGTCATGGTGTTTGTTGACCCGAACGCAGAGGTGGACGGACCCGGCGGCGGTATGCGCCCGAACGAGCATTCGGATTTCGAGAGAATTTTCAAGAAGTGGGGCGTGCAACTCCGCAAGGATAGGATTGCCGGTGATTTGGGCACGGCGCGCCGGGTTAATGTACGCCAGGGTGACCGCATGGCGGTAGCCGACTATGTGGCCTGGCTGGCGCTTCGGCCCGGAAATTTCGACCGCAAGAACGCGGTCATGGGGGATTTGCAGGTGGTGAACGTGGCCTCCGCAGGTATCCTGGATATGATTGAGGGTGCCAAGACCACTGTCACGCCGCTCATGCGCACGGGCATGCGATCCATGGAAATCGAGGCGACTAAAGTTCGCTTGCGCCCCGACGTGGTCGGTCTGTTCCGGGAATTCAAACCCTCCGGCCAACCCTTTACGATTGCCGCCAGCATTACCGGCAAAGTCACGAGCGCGTTTTCTGACGGGCCACCGCCGCCCGTCAAGGGTTCCAACGACGAAGAGACCAAGAAGAACGAAGAAGCCTTTGAGAAGGCAAAGAAGAATCATCTAACAGAATCCCGAAGTGATATCCATGCCATCGTGGTCGCCGATGTGGACATGCTTCACGAGACCCTGTGGGCGGAGCGCCAGGACATGATGGGCAAACCGTTGTTGGTGCCATTCGCCAACAACGCGGACTTCGTAGTCAATTCTCTTGAACACCTAATGGGCGGTGCCAGCCTCGCCGAACTGCGGGGACGTTCCATCTCCAACCGGCCGTTCCATCTAGTGCGCCTAATACGCCAAGATGCGGAACGTAAATACCGGCAAAAGGAACAGGAACTGCAAAAGAAGCTGGAAGACGTGCGCGGCAAACTCAATCGCTTAATAAGGCGCGAAGCGCAGGCGGAGGCTCAGGGCGGAGAAGTAATATTGAAGCCAGAAGAGAAGAAGGCGATAGACAATTTTCGTCGTGAAATGATTTCCATCCGCAAGGAACTGCGGGGCGTTCAATACGACCTTCGCAAGGATATTGATAATTTAGACGCGTGGCTAAAGTTCATAAACATCGCTGCTATCCCCTTATTGCTGGGTTTGGGTACGCTAGTGTTAGCCATGGGACGTCGCTTGCGTCGACGCCATGGCGTTCTGGAAACCGGTTGAGCGGGAGGACGGAGATCATGACACCCAAATCCGTTTTGGTTCTAGCTGCGGCGACAGCGTTGAGCGTTGCTGCCGCGTTCGTATCCCTGAAAGTCAACCAAGGTTACGCGACGAGCGCTGGCGACGGCCTCTTGTTCCCTCGCCTCATGGACGCGGTCGACAGCGTGACCAAGGTATTAGTCAACGACAAGGACCAGGAAATTGCGATTATCCGGACCGGAGATGGGAGCTGGCAGGTTCCAGCCAGTGACGGCTACTCGGCCAGCATTTCCCAAGTTCAAAAAAGCATCCTGCAAGTTGCCCAGCTTGTCTATTTTGAGAAGAAGACGGCCAACGTAGAGCGTTATGAGCGACTTCATCTAGAGGATTTAGCGCGCGCTGAATCCCAAGCTCGCCGCATTCGGCTGTTTAAGTCCGACGACTCGGTTCTGGCGGACCTAATTGTCGGGAAGAAGCGCTATGACCTTCCCGGTACCATTACCGAGGGCGCTTATATCAGGAAACCTGGTGATCCGCAGACCTGGCTAGCCAACGGAGAGATTGACGTGGAGGTGGAGCTCAAGACGTGGCTCCGAAATTCGATCCTCAATATCCGTGAGGAAGACGTTTTAAGTGCGGAAATACGCCATCCGGGTGGCGAAGTGGTCCGGATTTCCAAAGAAAATTCCAAAGACCGAAACTTCACGCTCCACGATATTCCAGAGGGTAAGAAACTCCGTTACGAGTCCGATCCAGACAATATTGCCAACGTTGTTGAGGATTTGGAGATGCTGGATGCCCGAAGGGCTGACAAGATCGACTTTGCCGCGGAGAAGACCACTGTTGGGACCTACACCTCCCGGAGTGGACTGGTTGCTGTGGTTTTTGCCGTGAAGGTCGGCGAGGATGATTGGGTGAGGGTTAAACTATCAGCAAAGCCGAACGCTCCAACGCCGAAGGAAAAGGACCAGAAAAGCGCCGCCACAATTGCCGAACAAGTTACTGAACGTATCGACGGCTGGGCCTTCAAGGTTCCGACTTTCAAAGCCGAACGCTTGCGTCGCGGGAAAAAAGAGATGCTGGTCAACAAGAAAGCTGGCTCCTGAGTTGAATTTGCCGCCATTAAGGCCCGACTTTCGCCGTATGACCGGCGAACGTCGGGCTATGGTGCCCACTCAGCAAAGGGCATGTTGCGAGCCACAAAAAAGTTGAACGCGATTTCTCATTCCGGCATGATTTGGTGGTATACCATATGCCAGAGAGCATTCTGGGGTTCCGGATCATCATCTGGGATTTGAGGTTTTACGTAACGGCGACCGAAAGACCGCGAACAAAACCGTGCGGCGACGGTGGCCTCATTTGGGAGGTACTCATGAACACACTATCTAAGTATGCATTGAGTGTAAGCTTGGCTGTCGGCCTAGCTTTCGGAACGTCCATGGCGTCCAGCGACGCTCAGGCGGCCGATGGCTGGACCCCGAAGAAGCCGGTCGAATTCGTCATTATGGCTGGTAAAGGCGGCGGGGCCGATCGTCTGGCGCGTTTCATCCAGAGCATCATTGAAAAGAACAAGATGTCGCCTCGGCCGTTGATGCCTATCAACAAAGGTGGCGGCTCCGGCGCGGAGGCGCTTCAATACCTGAAGTCGAAATCAGGTGATCCGCACGTCATTCTGGCAACGCTGAATAGTTACTACACGACGCCGTTGCGCCAACCGAAGCTCGGTATCGATATTTCCAAGTTCACTCCCATTGCGCGTTTGGCCGAAGATACGTTCCAGCTCTGGGTTCATGTCGACAGCGGCATCAACTCCGTGAAGGAATACGTGGCCGCTGTGAAGAAGGCGGGCAAGAAGGGCTGGAAGATGGGCGGCACCGGCAAGGGTGCTGAAGATTCTCTCGTCACAGGCATGCTGCAGAAGAAGTTTGGTTTCGAGGTCACCTACGTTCCTTATAAGGGCGGCGGAAAGGTTGCTAAGGAACTCATTGGCAAGCATATCAATTCCACGGTCAACAATCCGGCTGAACAGGTGGGTTTCTGGGACGCTGGAAAGTCCAAGCCGCTCGCCAGCTTTACGCCGCCAGGCATGTTGAAGGGCAAGTGGGGCAAGATCCCCACCTTCGAGGAACTAGGTCACGGCAGTGACATGGTTTACTACATGCAGCGCTCCATCGTCGCGCCGCCGAAGATGCCTGCTGACGCGGTGGAGTTCTACGTCGACCTGTTCGAGAGGGTATATAAATCTCCGGAATGGCAGAGCTATCTGAATAAAAAAGGCCTGATCCCGGGCTGGCTGACCGGTCAGAAACTGCAGGACTACTTTGTCTCGGAACGCACCAAGCACGCGAAACTGCTCGGCAAGTAACCGAAAGGCGTATTATTAACTCTACTGGCATTACGAAACGGAGAGGCCGTCATCGTGCGCAAGGCTGAACTAATCATGGCTTTGGTGATGGCGGCCTTTTCCGTCTACATCATGTGGAAGTCGACGGAATTACCTGTCGGGTGGATCCCCGAAGAGGGTCCGGGCGGTGGAGCATTCTCCTTCTGGCTTGGCGCGGGGATGCTGGTGTGTTGCATCGCTATCATCTATCGCTGGGCCAAACGGATCAGCCCGCCAAGCCAGTCAGAGGCGCCTTTCATGGATCCAGAAGCGTTTCGGTTGTTCGTCGTCATCGCCGGATCGCTTGGTATTATGATCGGGGCTATTCATGTGATCGGCGTGTATTTTTCTTTGCCGATCTTTATGGCCTTTTACATGCGCTTTCTTGGTCAGCATTCATGGCGGCTCATCAGCATATTCGTCGTGGCTACACCAGTGGTGATGTTCTTCTTCTTTGAGGGCGCCTTAAGGAAGACACTGCCAAAAGGGTTCACCGAGCCCTTGTTCTATCCCCTGTACGATTTGATTTACTGAAGTCCAATGGTTGTTTGAGTGATGAAGGCAGGGCGTAGGGTTATAATTTTGGCATACATTATGCCTGAGCGGGAATATCGCGTCGCCAGGTCCGTGGCCGTCGGCGAATAGGGTGTTTTAGGGGTCGCACATGGAAGTTCTTGGTCTTCTTGCCGACGGTTTTCTTATCTCATTCGAGCCACTAAACCTGGGATTGGTCATTTTTGGTGCGGCGGTGGGACTCTTCATCGGTGCCATGCCGGGACTTGGATCAGTTAATGGCGTCGCTATTCTGCTGCCCATGACGTTCCTTGTGCCACCCACATCGGCGATCATTTTCCTGGGGGCGATCTATTACGGGGCTATGTATGGCGGTGCTATATCTTCTATCATGCTTGGCATTCCTGGTGCCTCGACCGCCGTAGCAACGACCTTCGACGGCCGACCGCTTGCGATGCAAGGTAAGGCCGACAAGGCCTTGGTAGCGGCTGCCACGGCATCTTTCGTCGGCGGCACCATTTCAGTGATCCTGTTTACCGCCTTCGCGCCGCCCTTGGCGGAAGTGGCCCTGGCCTTTGGCCCGCCTGAGGAATTCGCCTTGATGATGCTGGCTTTCGCGACCTTTATCGGTCTTGGTGGTGACGACATTCCAAAGACCTTTTTCTCCATCTTCATCGGCCTCGTATTGAGCGCCGTCGGCCTTGACGTCGTCAGCGGTGAGCCGCGCCTCATATTCATGGACCTGTCGGGCTTTATGCATGGCATCAATTTCCTGGTTCTGGCCATCGGCATCTATGGTATCGGCGAGATGCTATGGACTGTGGAGACCTCGCGCGGTGACATCTCAATGAGCAAGGCGACGGTTAGCGTCGAGAGGGTCTTCGCCACGTTGAAAGAGCTCTTGGGTAGTTGGAAAACCATGCTCATGGGCTCATTCCTGGGTTACTTCGTGGGGATTCTTCCCGCCGCCGGTGCAACGCCTGGTTCACTCATGGCCTACGGTGTGGCGAAAACGATCACCAAGGAACCAGGGTCTTATGGTAAGGGGAACATCGACGGCGTTGTCGCGCCGGAGGCTGCGAACAACGCGGCGTCGACCGGTTCCATGCTGCCCATGCTGACGCTTGGCATCCCCGGTTCGCCAACGACTGCCATACTGTTGGGTGGCATGGTCATCTGGGGTCTGGAGCCGGGACCGCTCCTGTTCACGGAGCATAAGGAATTTGTCTGGGGTTTGATCGCCAGCCTATATGCAGCCAACTTCTTCTCATTGATCATCAATATCGCCTTTATCCCGGCCTTCGTCGCAGTGCTCAAGATGCCGTTTACGATCCTGGCGCCGGTGATCTTTGGGCTCTGCGTGGTCGGCGGCTATGTTCCGACCCTCGACATGCATGACGTCTGGCTGATGTTTGTGTTTGGCGTGGTTGGCTATCTGATGCGGAAGCTGGACTATCCATTGGCGCCAGCAGTGCTGGCCATCGTACTTGGGCCCTTGGCAGAACGCTCAGTACGGCAATCTCTGATTGGATCGCATGGGGATATTTCCATCTTCTTCTCGCGCCCGATCTCCGGCACGATTATGTTCATCGCGATAGTTTTATTGGTTTTGCCGCTGTTGAAGCTCATCAAGGATCGCAAGAAGGCGTCTGAAGAGGGGACGGCATGAACGGTTCGCGCGCCATGGCAAGACGACGGATCGCGGCGACGGATCTACCGGTCGAACCGATTGAAACTAATTTTTCTTTGAAAGGTCGCATTTACGATTCTCTGAAGCACGCTATAACCCAGGTGGACATTTACGCCGACAATGCGGAACTGCGGCTAGACGAACGCCGCCTGTCGGAGCAACTAAATATCTCCCGAACGCCGGTCCGCGAAGCGCTGGCGCGCCTGGAACAGGAAGGCTTGGTCGAGATCGTACCTCGACGCGGTGTCTACATCGTCAAGAAGACTAAAGCTGAGGTGATGGAAATGATCACCGTTTGGGCGGCTTTGGAAAGCATGGCCGCGCGCTTGATCACACGGGAGGCGACGGATGACGAAATCTCGTCGCTACGCGATATATTCTCCCACCTGGATGGAAATAAGGTGGGTGTGCAAATCGACGAATATTCTGACAAGAACATTCAGTTCCACCAAAACATTATTAAGCTGAGCAGGTGTGCCTTATTGGCGGAAATGTCGGAGAGCCTGTTCATTCACATGCGATCGATCCGGGCCCGTACCATCGGAGAAGAAGATCGGGCGGACCGCTCCATCATCGATCACATGCACATCATCGAAGCCCTCGAGGCGCGTGACACAGTGTTGGCCGAAAACCTGACCCGTGAGCACACGCTGAATCTGGGTAAACACATTGAACAACACGTGGACTATTTGGGTTGAGACACGGCTGAGCCGCTGGCCATGGAGGACGACATGCATGATACCGCACCTGAGACCGGAACCCACGAGGAAGCGGGTCCGCTGACCGACGGGTTTCACTTGCTCATCGATGCGTTGAAGCTCAATGACGTCGAAAACGTCTACATGGTGCCCGGCATCCCGGTGACTGATCTTGGGCGGATGATGCAGTCGGAGGGCATGCGGGTACTGTCGTTTAGGCACGAACAGCATGCCGGTTATGCTGCAGCCATCGCTGGTTACTTGACAAAGAAGCCGGGCGTTTGCTTGACGGTGTCGGCGCCGGGTTTTTTGAACGGCTTGACCGCTCTGGCGCATGCAACAACCAATTGCTATCCGATGATCCTGATGTCCGGCTCGTCGGAGCGTGAGATCATCGACCTTATGCAAGGTGACTACGAAGAGATGGATCAACTGGCTATTGCCAAGCCATTGTGCAAGGCCGCTTTCCGCGTCAACCACGCCGAGGATATCGGCATCGGCGTCGCCCGAGCTATCCGGGCTGCTCTCTCGGGTCGACCAGGCGGCGTATATCTTGATATTCCGGGCGCCCTGCTGGGCCAGACCATGGATGCGGCAGCCGGCGAGAAATCGCTGGTAAAGGTCATCGATCCTGCGCCGGCGCAACTGCCCGGCCCCAACGCCGTGACCCGTGCTCTCGACGTGTTGAAAAATGCCGAGCGGCCCTTGATCATCCTCGGCAAGGGGGCCGCTTATGCCCAAGCCGACGACGCCATTAAGGCGTTGGTTGAGAAATCCGGCATGCCGTATCTACCCATGAGCATGGCGAAGGGCCTATTGCCGGACGACCATCCTCAATCCGCCGGTGCTGCGCGGTCCTTGGTGTTGAAGGATTCGGACACGGTCATGTTGATTGGTGCGCGTCTCAACTGGTTGCTATCCCATGGTAAGGGCAAGCAATGGGGTTCGGGGTCTAAAAAGTTTGTCCACATCGACATCGAACCCAAAGAGATGGATTCGAATATCGAAATTGCCGCGCCCTTGGTTGGCGACATCGAGTCCTGTGTATATGCCCTCTTAGACGGCATGGGTGACGACTGGGCCCATCCGCCTGCGTCGTGGGTCGATGCTGTAAAGACGAAGCGCGATACAAACGTTGAGCGTATGGCGCCCAAACTGCAGAACAATAATGTGCCCATGGATTACCACGGTGCTCTGGGCGTATTGAAAGGCATCGTCGCCGACCGACCAGACGCAATTTTGGTAAACGAGGGCGCCAACACGCTCGATTTTGCGCGCTCCATCATTGACATGCATAAACCCCGGAAGCGCCTGGATGTCGGCACCTGGGGTGTCATGGGTATCGGAATGGGTCAGGCCATCGCAGCCGCCGTGGAGACCGACAATCCAGTGCTTTGCATCGAAGGCGACAGTGCCTTTGGCTTCTCAGGGATGGAAATCGAAACCATTTGCCGTTACAAATTACCGGTCTGTGTCGTCGTCTTCAATAACAGCGGTATCTACCGGGGTACTGACGCTAATCCGTCAGGTGGCGATGACGTGGCGACCACGGTATTTGTCAAGGACGCGCGCTACGACAAAATGATGGAGGCCTTCGGGGGTCTCGGGTTTAACGCGACCTCACCGGACGAACTGAAACGCGCAGTCAATGAAGCCATGGATGCCGGTAAGCCCGCGCTCGTAAATGCGGTCATCGATCCACAGGCGGGCACGGAGTCGGGTCGCATTGGAAACCTAAATCCGCAAAGCGTTGTCGCCACGAAGTAGCAGCGACCAAAGAGATTAACGAACGAACATTAGGAGTGAGCAATGAAAGCTCTCGAAGGGGTTAAAATTCTGGACTTTACCCACGTTCAATCGGGACCAACCTGCACGCAGTTGCTTGCCTGGTTTGGCGCCGATGTGATCAAGGTGGAGCGGCCCGGCGTCGGGGATGCGACCCGCGGTCAGTTGCAGGACATGCCTAACGTTGACAGTCTGTATTTTACCATGCTGAACCACAATAAGCGCAGCGTGACATTGAATTCGAAATCTGACCGGGGCAAGGAGATCCTGACCCGACTGATCAAGGAATGCGATGTTATGGTGGAGAATTTCGCACCGGGCGCCCTGGACCGCATGGGGTTCTCCTGGGAACGTATCCAGGAGATTAATCCAAGGATGATCTATGCTTCTGTGAAAGGCTTTGGCCCGGGTCCGTATGAAGATTGTAAGGTCTACGAGAATGTGGCCCAGTGCGCTGGCGGTGCGGCGTCGACGACGGGTATGCTAGGCGGCGTGCCCACTGTCACGGGTGCACAGATCGGTGATAGCGGTACGGGTCTGCACCTTGCCTTTGGCATCGTCACGGCGCTCTATCAACGGACCCATTCGGGGAAAGGGCAGCGGGTGAGTTGCGCGATGCAGGATGGCGTTCTCAATCTTTGCCGAGTAAAACTTCGTGACCAGCAACGTCTAGATCACGGTCCGTTAAAGGAATACTCCCAGTTCGGAGAAGGGGTCGAATTTGGTGAGGCGACACCGCGGGCGGGGAACGATTCGGGGGGTGGTCAACCGGGTCGCATCTTGAAGTGCAAGGGATGGGAGGTAGATCCCGACGCATATACTTATTTTATTACCCAGGCGGCCGTATGGAAGAATATTTGCGACACTATTGGCAAGGAAGAATGGAAAGAGGATTCAGATTTCGCGACCCCGGACGCCCGGCTGCCACGCCTCAACGAGGTGTTCGATGCCATTGAGGACTGGACCATGACTAAGACGAAGTTCGAGGTCTTGGAAATCTGTAACCCGCTCAATATCCCGGTGGGCCCGATCTTATCCATGAAGGAACTCTCCGAGGAGCCAAGCCTGAGGGAGACCGGTACCATCGTTGAGGTTGAGCATCCGGAACGTGGCACATACCTGACTGTGGGTAATCCAGTGAAGTTATCGGACTCTCCGTCAGAAGTAGTGCGCTCGCCTCTTCTGGGTGAGCACACGGATGAAATTCTGAGAGAGGTAGTGGGCTTGAGCGATAATGACATCGCGACTGCTCGCGACGAGGGCGCCATTTAAGGCGCTGGCTCGAAGTAGAGGAGAGATTGAGAATGCGCTTGATCGTCATGGGCCAGCAGGCCTTCGGAAAATCTGCCTTGGAAGCTATCCTGGAAAAGGGCAAGGACGAAGTTGTCGCCGTTTATTGCGCGCCCGACGAGGATGGTCGCGTCGATCCTATAAAGGAATTTGCCCAGGGAAAAGGGCTGCCTGTGTTGCAACCCGATAACTATAAGAGCCCCGACGTGCTACACGCTATGAAGGCGTTGAAACCGGAGCTTTGCGTAATGGCCTACGTTACCATTTTCGTACCGGAAGAGGCGCGGAACATCCCGACGCACGGATCGATTTGCTATCACCCGTCCATGTTGCCGCTCCACCGAGGACCTAGTTCCATCAACTGGCCAATTATCTGGGGTGCTAAAAAGACGGGGATCTCATACTTCTGGCCAGATGACGGATTGGATGAGGGCGAGATCCTCCTACAGAAGGAAATCGACATCGGGCCGGACGATACCCTAGGCACGATTTACTTCGATAAGGCGTTCCCTATGGGGATTGAGGCGACGCTGGAGGCCATCGACCTGGTTCGCGCCGGTAATCCGCCAAAGATCAAACAGGACGATTCCAAGGCCACCTATGAAGGTTGGTGCAACAAGAAGGCAGCCGAGATCGACTGGAGCCGGTTTGTTGGCGAGGTATATAATCTGATCCGTGGCTGCAACCCGCAACCTGGCGCTTGGACAACATTTAACGGCGAAATCTTGCAAATCTTTGACAGTGAAAAAGTCGACAATGGCGCCTTCGGTCGTGTTGGAGAGGTTTCCGCGATTGACGATACTGGTATTCTTGTCACCGCCGGCAGGGGTGCGATCTGCGTCAAACGCGTCCGTTATGCTGGCGGTAAGAAGTTGACAGCGAAGGAATTCGCCGATGAGATCGGTTTGGAACAAGGCGCCAAACTGGGAACATGAATGCGCGCTCGCATGACACCATGCGAGTGTTCACAAATTTCACATTTGCGTTGGGCCAACGGGGGTTCTAGCTTCTTGGCCGACGGGGATACATATAAAAATCGGAGTTTAGAATGCCCAAATCAGATATCGAAATCGCCCGCGAAGCGACCATGCAGCCCATCGCGGAAATCGGCAAGACGTTAGATATTCCTGCCGATGCCCTTTTGCAGTACGGTCCGAACAAGGCGAAAATTTCTTATGACTTTATTGATTCACTGAAACGTAAGCGCGACGGCAAGCTAATCTTAGTAACCGCGATCACGCCGACACCGGCGGGCGAGGGCAAGACCACCACCACCGTAGGCCTGGGCGACGGTCTAAACCATATTGGCAAGCGCGCCACGATCTGCATTCGCGAGCCCTCGCTCGGTCCGTGCTTTGGCATGAAGGGGGGCGCAGCCGGCGGCGGCTATGCACAAGTGGTCCCTATGGAAGATATCAACCTACACTTTACTGGCGACTTTCACGCCATCGGCATTGCTCACAATCTTCTGGCGGCTTTGATCGACAATCACATTTACTGGGGCAACAAACTAAAAATCGACCAGCGTCGTATTGGCTTCAAACGCGTTGTGGACATGAACGACCGGGCGCTTCGCCAGATCGCGGCGAACCTGGGCGGCGTCGCCAATGGCTTCCCGCGGGAAGATGGCTTCGATATCGTCGTCGCCTCGGAAATCATGGCCATCTTCTGCCTAGCCACGTCTCTGGACGATCTGACCAAGCGAATAGGTAACATCGTTGTCGGCTTCACCCGTGAGCGGAAGCCGATCCTAGCCAAGCAGTTGAAAGGCGCTGGCCCCATGAGCGTGCTCCTTAAGGACGCGCTGATGCCAAACCTGGTTCAGACGCTGGAAGGGAATCCCGCCTTCATTCACGGTGGCCCGTTTGCCAATATTGCGCACGGCTGCAACTCTGTTATGGCGACGAAGACGGCGCTTAAGTTGGCCGACTATGTGGTCACTGAAGCGGGCTTCGGCGCCGACTTGGGCGCTGAGAAGTTTTTCGATATCAAGTGCCGCAAGGCTGGCTTAAAGCCGGCAGCGGTTGTCCTGGTCGCGACGGTGCGTGCGCTGAAGATGCATGGCGGCGTCGGTAAAAACGATCTTGGTAAGGAAAACGTGAAGGCCGTGCGAGCCGGTTGCGCGAATATGGCTAGGCACCTGAAAAACCTTAAGCAATTTGGGGTGCCCGCTGTGGTCGCCATCAACTCCTTCATCACGGATACCAAGGCAGAGCTGAACGCGATTAAGGCGGAAGCCAAGAAGCTGGGCGCGACGGCAATCCTGTGCTCGCATTGGGCCAATGGCGGTGCTGGTACAAAGGAGTTGGCTGAGCACGTCGTGAAGCTGGCCGATAGCGGCAAGGCTAAGTTTAAACCCCTCTATCCGGATAATATGAAGCTCGAAGAGAAAGTCCGTACCGTTGCCCAGAAGATCTACGGCGCCAAGGACATCTCAATTGATGCGACCGTGGCGCGGCAGTTCGCCGACCTGGAGGCCGGCGGTTACGGTAAGTTTCCGGTTTGCATGGCGAAGACCCAGTACAGCTTCTCCACGGACCCGGATGCCAAAGGTGCGCCGACGGGCCATATCGTGCCAATTCGCGAGCTTCGCTTGTCGGCGGGTGCGGAATTCGTGGTGGTCGTCACGGGCGAAATTATGACAATGCCAGGTTTGCCCCGCGTGCCGGCAGCGGACAACATCTACCTCAATAAGAAAGGTGAGGTCGAAGGGTTGTTCTAAAATCCATCATCTCACTTGGATAGGAAACGCTTCGCGCCGATCAGCCGGGGCGTTTCCTTTTGTCATATCAAATGAGCTCCATATCCCAATCGTTGTCTGGTAACGGCGTGCCTGGTTCGACTATAGGAAATCTCACAATCTCACCTAAAAATGAGTATTGTCCATTGCGAACCTCAAACATGGTGCCTTCATCCCGGTGAGCTCGATCAACGAGGGCGAAGCCGATATTGGATTTTCGGCGTGGGGAATAGCCGGCTGAGCGGACTGAACCGGCACGGTTTCCGTCGATGAATATGGGCCAGGGGTGTTCATTTGGTTCAATGGGGTCACCGTCAAAGATGATGGCGACGAGCTTGCGTCGCGACCCCGACTTCGCCAGCGCCCTGAGCGCCGCCTTACCAATGAAATCATCGTCCCGGTCCAGGTCGAGGATCTTATCGAGGCCTGCCTCAAACGGATCGCTGTCCCAGAGGGTATCAGCGCCTATTGAGAGCAGGCTGCTCTCCAACCGTTCGATATAATTAGGCGCGCCTGGACCAATACCGAAGGGCTGCCCGGCTGCCTTCACCCTGTTCCAGAGCTCGGTGCCGCATTCGCTGTCGCGCAGATAGAGTTCGTAGCCCCCCTGTTTTGACCAGCCTGAGCGCTGCAGAACAACTGGAATTCCATCCAACTCGGTCTCGCGGAACCAGAAGTTTTTGAGCTCGGTGATCCATTCGCCGAATAAGGAGACGATCACGTCACGTGCCTTTGGACCCTGAACAGCAAGGGGATTGACATCGGGCTCGCAGGTTTCCACGTCGAACCCGCCTTCGAAGGCGACGCCGCGGACCCATAAGAGAACGTCCGTATCCGCGATGGATAGCCAGAACCTTTGGTCTTTAAGGCGTAATAGGACGGGATCATTGATCAGGTTTCCATCGTGATCGCAGATTGGTATGTAGTGACCTTTGCCAATGGGTAGGTCCTTCAGATCGCGCGGCGTAAGATAACGGACCAGGCGTTCTGCGTCAGGACCGGTTATCTCAACTTGGCGTTCGGCACCGACATCCCACATAGTGACGCTCTGGATCAAACGGCGATACTCCGCCTCCGGATCGCCGTAACTGACTGGCATATACATGTGATTGTAGACAGTGAAGTGGGTAACGCCGTCTTCAACCGTGCAGTCGTAGAAGGGGGATTTCCGCTCGCGCGGCCCAATCGCGATATTGAAAGCCATACGGGTTTTACCTTTCAGTTGAATATAAAAAGCGGCGCAACGTAGTGGAGTTGAGGTATTGCTGAAAGCAAAAAATGGGATAACGGATTTGTCGTTTTAAGATGTGTTCAGGGAGCGTCAAAATACATACGGGTTTATGATTTGTGTCGCGCCTATCAAGGCGCGAGACTGAGCAAACATGAGCTCAGGTGATGCTGTGCGGAAACGGAGAACACTATGGCTTCCTTCTGTCATCCCGGATACTTCGATGCCGGTCTTGCTGATGTTGATCCCGAAATCCACGCGGCTTTGGCAGCTGAGGAAGATCGTCAACGCAATGGTATCGAACTAATCGCTTCAGAAAACATTGTCAGCCGCGCCACCTTAGAGGCGCTGGGCACAGCCATGGTCAACAAGACCGTGGAGGGCTATCCGGGCAGACGTTACTACGGTGGTGCGGAACATGCTGATGCGATTGAACAAATGGCAATTGATCGGGCAAAGGCCCTGTTCGGATGCGCTTATGCCAACGTCCAACCTCATTCCGGGAGTCAGGCAAACTTGGCAGTGTTTTTAGCATTCCTGAAACCAGGGGATACGGTGCTGTCGATGTCCTTGACGGAAGGTGGCCACTTGAGTCACGGCTCAAGGGCGAACCTTACCGGAAAGTGGTTCAACATCGTCCACTATGGGGTTCGCGAAGACGACGGCTTTATCGACACGGGTCAGGTCCAAGACTTGGCGCAAAAATATCGGCCTAAACTTATCATCTGCGGCGGGTCCGCGTATCCCCGGTGCATAGATTTTCAGACCTTCCGAGCTGTGGCGGACAGCGTTGATGCGATCCTTTTGGCCGATATGGCACACTTTGCAGGCTTGGTCGCTGGCGGTGCGCACCCCAGTCCTATACCGCATGCGCAAGTCTCGACGGCCACGACTTACAAGAATCTTCGTGGCGTGCGGGGTGGGCTCATCCTGGCCGGTGACGCGAGTTTGGAACGTAAACTGAATTCCGGGGTGTTTCCTGGCGTTCAGGGTTCGGTGATCCTCAATGCCGTGGCGGCGAAGGCGGTCTGCCTGGGTGAAGCGCTCAGACCTGAATTCAAGGCCTATTCCCATAATGTCCTGAATAATGCCCGCGTTTTGGCTGCGACCCTGGTTGATCGCGGTGTTGATATAGTCACTGGCGGTACAGACACACCGTTGATCCTGGTCGACCTCCGGCCCAAAAATCTAACCGGCGTAGTTGCCTCAGACAGCCTGGAGCGCGCGGGTCTGACCTGCAACAAGAACGGTGTGCCAGGCGATATCGAGCCACCGAGCATCACATCCGGTTTGCGATTTGGCGTCTCGGCAGGAACAACTAGGGGTTTCGGCGCGCAGGAGTTTGAAATAGTCGGCAATCTGATCGCGGATATCTTGTGCGGCCTTGAAAATAAGACCACCCATCAAAGTCAACTGGAAGCCCGAGTTGCTTCCGAAGTGAAGACGATGACCGACCGATTTCCGATTTATGGCACGGGATAGGTGAAGATGACCAGCGAACACAGGGTTCTGTTAATCCAGGCAGATCAATTGGCAGCGTAGTGTTTGACAGCCTACGATAACAGGATTGGGAAGACGTTTTGGATTGACCTGCGTTGGTGTAGAGGTGGTTGCAAGAGATGCTTCAACGAGGCAGGTTTGTAGCCGAGCAGGAGATCGTCATGGACACCACACCTTTCACCAATTCCCAAATCGTTGCCGCTTTCGAAGATAAAACCCGCCATTCAAAGGCTCGTCACTTAGAGGCCCGCGATGTGTTTCCCAGCGGTATTGTTCACGATTCTCGTCACATGAAGCCTCATCCCATTTATATCGAACGCGCCGAGGGTGCGCGGAAATGGGACGCTGATGGCAATGAGTACGTGGATTACTTTGGTGGGCATGGATCGCTGTTGTTGGGGCACGCGCACCCCAGTATGATCAACGCGGTCAACAGCCAGATCAGCCAGGGTACCCACCCTGCAGCGTGCCACGATTTGGAGTTGAAATGGGGCCAATTGGTGAAGCTCCTGATCCCGTCGGCGGAACGCATCCGCTTCACGTCCAGCGGCACCGAGGCAAACCTCATGGCTATCCGTCTGGCGCGAGCTTTCACGGGCAAGAACAAGCTGGTGCGTTTCAAGAACCATTTCCACGGCTGGCAGGATCATGTGGCCTTTGGCTCCAAATATGCGGGTACGGACAACATCCCAGGTATCATCAACGGCATCATTGAGAACGTGATTGTTGCTGATCCTACCGACCCGGATGGCATCAAGAAGACGCTGGAAACAGATGATGATATTGCCGCAGTGATCCTGGAGCCCACTGGCGCAAGTTCGGGACAGATCCCGGTCGGCCGTGAGTTTGTTAAGATGCTCCGCGAGGTGACAAAGGCTCGGGACATTGTTCTTATCTTTGACGAGGTCGTGACAGGGTTCCGGGTTTCCGCAGGCGGTGCGCAGGCGGCCTTCGGCTTGCTGCCCGACTTGACGGCGTTGGCGAAAATCCTTGCCGGCGGCCTGCCCGGCGGAGCTGTCTGCGGCCGCCGCGATATAATGCAATTATTGGATTTTGAGGCCGCCGAGTTCCATGGCTTCCAAAAGATTCCGCACCAAGGAACCTTCAATGCCAATCCCTTATCGGCTGCGACGGGTGTCGAGATGCTGGGCCGTGTGGCAGAGACGGAAGTGTCTGAACAGGCTAATGAACAGGGCCGTAAGCTAATGGTGGCCTGCAACAAGGCGTTTGCCGCGTCGAATCTGGCGTGGGCTGCCTACGGCAATGGCTCCAGCGTTTATATTTTTACCAATCCCGATGGATTGGATATTGATCCTGAGAATTTTGATGCCTTGGCCCAGCCTATGCCAGTCATGGAGCGCGCCTCAAATCATGCGGCGAAGGACCTGTTTCGCCTGGCTATGCTGGTCAATGGAATTGATTTCAACTCGAAGCCAGGTGCAATTGTGTCGTCGGTGCATTCGGACAAAGATATCGCTGCCACCGCGGATGCAGTGTCAGCGTCGATCGCCATGCTACGCGAAGAGGGGAACCTGTAGCTTTCCAGCCAGCAAATTATTGAAAAGGCGCAGTCTATCCGGCCTCTTGCCATTCCGGCTAACGTCGTTTTGAAAGGACGAGGCGAAAAGGGAAAATTCATGCGATTAATGGCATGTTCCGGCATGGTCGGTTACGGTTTTACGGAAGTGGGTTTCAGGCGCGGACTGGAGATGGGCGTCCGGATGATCGGCTGCGATGCAGGTTCCATGGATCCTGGACCTTACTACCTAGGAACGGCAACGCCGTTCGTATCCAAGACAGCAACGCGGCGTGATCTGGGTGTGATGCTGCAGGGCGCGCGGGAATTTGATGTTCCCATGATCATCGGCTCGGCCGGTGGGGGCGGTAGTGATGAGCAGTTGGCCTGGACCGTCAGTCTTGTCGAAGACCTTGCGCGGCAGCATGAGTTGTCGTTCAAGCTGGCGATTATTAAGGCTGAGCCGGATCGCGACTATCTCAACCGTCATGTATTGGATGGTCGGACGACACCTCTTGGACCGATAGAAGAGCTGACCACAGACACTGTTGATCGGGCGACACGCATTGTCGCAATGATGGGGGTAGAGCCGCTCCAGAACGCTCTAGACGCGGGCGCGGATGTAATCATTGCGGGGCGATGCTCGGATGCGGCCATCTACGCCGCGCTACCGCTTATGCTCGGACATGATGCAGCGCTGGCCTGGCATTTGGGGAAAATTATTGAATGCGGAGCTCAAGTGATCGAACCTCGCGCCGGCCAAGATTGCATCATTGGCACTCTAAGCGATGATGGATTCGAGGTGGAGCCCGGACATCCGGATAAATTCTGTACTAAGACCCGTGTAGCTGCCCATACCCTCTATGAAAACCCGTCACCCCACGAGTTGAAGGAGCCGTCCGGAGTGTTAGATTCGTCTCTCTGCACCTTCACTCAAGTGGATCCGCGAACCGTTCATGTCACTGGCAGTCGCTTCAGGCCAACTGAATCGTATACGGTGAAACTTGAGGGTGTTCAACGGATCGGGTTCCGCTCCATCTTCATCGCTGGCGTGCGCGACCCTGTACTGACAGCGGGATTTGCCGATTTCGCGACGGCTTGCCATGCCCGGACCCGCGATCAGGCGCGCAGCCTGGAGATCGACGACGATGCATATACGGTCGCCTTTCGTATATATGGCGCTGGTGCCGTTATGGGCGACCGAGAATTCGCTGCGCTGGACTTAGCACCGACAGAACTATGCATAATTGGCGAAGTGATTGCCGATGACGAGGCCATCAGTCGTGCTGTTTTAGCGAAGGCGCGATACGCTCTCCTGCATACGGACTTTGATGGCAGGCTCTGCATATCGGGCAACCTAGCTTTTCCGTTTTCGCCGTCGGACATTTCCGTAGGCGACGTTTTTGACTTTTCTGTCTGGCACACACTTGAACTTGACGACCCACTGGAACCGTTTCCTGTGACCTACCAGGAGATTGCGTCGTGACTGGCTGCAAGCTTAAGGATGTGGCTAGTGTTATCCGGTCGAAGAACGCGGGGCCTCTGCTATTAACCTTGGATGTGATCTTACCGGACCAGGCGACTTTTGATCAGGTGGTCGCCGCTGGTGTACTTGCGCCGGAGCGCATGGCGGAACTCTACAAGGTATCCCACAACGAAGTCAGCGTAATCCCATACTTTCAGGCCCTGGCAATTAAAATTACCCTTCCGCGCCGGCATCGTTCCGGTGGACCTTCAGATTCCGACGTATATGGTGCGCAACAGCATGTTCCTTTGTTCGACCTCGAGATTTAATCATCTGACATGGCCCCTATGAGTGACGTACTGCAAACTCTCCTTAATCTTCTTGATTTGGAAATATTAGAAGCTGACTTGTTTCGTGGTCACGGACCCAAGTCAGATCGGCCCCGAGTGTTTGGCGGCCATGTTATTGGACAAGCTCTGGTGGCTGCCAGTCGCACCGTGGAAGGTCGCCGGCCGCATTCGTTGCATGCCTACTTCATGCGTCCCGGCGACCCAAGCGTACCGATCATCTACGATGTCGACCTTTTGCGGGACGGGCGAAGTTTTTCAACGCGTAACGTTGTGGCGCGACAGCATGGGAGGCCCATCTATCAGATGGCCGTTTCGTTCATGACGGATGAGGAGCACTTCGACCATCAGACCGACATGCCCGATGTGCCCTTCCCCGACGACCTGCCGTCGGAGAATGACCGTCGCGCCGCCTTGGCACATCTATTGCCGGAAGCCGATCGGCAACGGTTCTTGTGCGAACGCGCGATCGAAATCCGCCCTATCGACGCACCCCTGCCGCCAACCCACGAGCCACGCGAACCGGTTCGGCGCTACTGGGCCAGGACCCTGAAACCTTTACCCGCCGACTTCACCGAACATGATTGCGTGCTGGCCTATGCCTCAGATATGACGATCGCCGAAACGGCACTCGCACCCCACGGTCAGACTTGGTACTCGGATCAAATCGTCACTGCCAGTCTGGATCATTCCATGTGGTTTCACCGTGACTTCCGGGCCGACGAATGGCTGCTGTTTGACCAATGGGCTCCAAGCGTCAAAGGTGGGCGTGGCCTAAACTTCGGAAATATCTTTACCGAGGACGGACGTCTTGTCGCCTCGATGAGCCAGGAGGGCATGATACGGAAACGGGGGGCGACTAGCTAACCTCTTCGATAAGCGTTTCAACACCATCCTTGAGGTGATAGATGACGCCCTGCGGTACGGGCAGGGAGAGTATCTCATCCGGCCCAAGCTCTCGGCATTGGCCACGAATGAAACGTCCGATCATGCCGTGGCTGACGGCGAGCACCGGGCGATCAGTTGGAACGTCGGCAATCCAATCTGCAGCGCGAGCTTGAAGCATGGGGCCGTTTTCCCCGCCGCCAGGAATTTCATAATTCCAGACATCAGCCTTGTAGGCAGCGACCTCTTCGGGCCATCGCTCGAGGACCTCGTCGCGGGTCCAAGTCTGCCAATGGCCGCAATGTAATTCCTGGATACGGACATCGGTGATGATGTGGGAGCCATCGATCTCGCCCGATTCGCAAATCAACGCCGCCGTTTGCCGGCAACGACCCAGTGGAGAGCAGTAGAAAGGCATTACGCCACGTTTATCAAAGATCTGACGCGCCAAGCGGCCAACTGCACGGGCCTGATCTTGGCCATTCTCAGTCAGTGGCGCGTCCAGTTGACCCTGGTAATGGCCGGAGCGGTTCCAAACTGTCTCGCCATGGCGGACCAGGAAAATCTCGGGATGAGGCATGAAGTTTTGTCCTAACGGCCGGCGGCGTATCCTTGCATGAGGCGTGGGTTGGCAGCGGCCTTCAGCAGTTCGCCGTCGCGGGCACAAGCTGAAACGCGACCCAACGCCCAGTCATCCTCTACGTAGAGGCGATGGCCGCGCGCCTCAAGTGCGTTGAGAACATTCTCATCAAATCGCCCCTCTATTTTGACACCGGCGGGGTCCCATTCGCGGGGATAGAAGGAACTCGGGCAGTGAGTAGATTGGAAATTCGGCGCGTCGATGGCTTCCTGCAGGTTCATGCCGTGGTGCACGTGACGTAGAAACATGTGGAGTGGCCATTGGTCCTGCTGGTCGCCGCCAGGTGTGCCGAAGGCAAGGTAGGGCTCGCCATCGCGAAGGGCCACGGATGGCGATAAGGTAATGCGCGGGCGCTTGCCGGGCGCGATACAACCCGGGTGTCCCTCATCGATCCAAAACATTTGCCCGCGGGTTGACAGGCAGAATCCAAATTCGGGGATCACGGGCGACGACGATAACCAACCGCCGCTGGGTGTTGCCGCGACCATGTTGCCCCATTTGTCGATGACATCCAGGTGACATGTATCCCCGCGTGCCTGGCCCATCTGGGCGATGAACATACTGTCGTATTCGTGCGCTTCCGGCGACCGGCCACCCAAGGTGGCGCCCTTGTCAACAAGAAGCGGTTTTTGGCCGAAGCCATCGATGGTACTAGCGCGGAAATCGCGGTCCGCCACGTCTCCGAGCAGGGCACGGCGTTCGTCGTTGTAGGCATCTGACAGCAGCGTGTTCAGGGGAACATCGACGAAGTTGGGATCGCCGTAATATGTTTCGCGGTCGGCGAAGGCGAGTTTTGAGCATTCAACGATGGTGTGGACGAACTCCGTGCCGCACGGGTCCATGGCGGCGATGTCGAAACCTTTCAACAGGGCCAGTTGCTGTAGCATTACTGGGCCCTGCGTCCACGGACCGGGCTTGCAGATCGTGTAGGTTTGTCTACCGGCAATATAGTCATAGGTGATGGGCGTTTCGTAGTTGGCTTTGAACCCAGCTAAGTCTCCGGCCTCAAGAAGGCCGCTATGGGGCTCTCCGGAGGTATCCATAAATTCGTGGGAGCGGCAGAAAGCATCTATGGTCTCGGCGACAAAGCCCCGATACCAAATGCGCCGTGCCGCCTCGATCTGGGCGTGACGGCCGCTTGCTGATTCGGCCTCTTTTAAGACTCGTTCGAAGGTTTCCGCGAGTGCCGGGTTGTAAAATAGGGTGCCGGTTTCGGGTCCTTTGCCGCCCGGCAGGTAGAGTGCCGCCGAGGTCGGCCATTCAGCCTTAAAAAATGGACCAACCAATTCAATGGCGTCGGCGCAGGTAGGGGCGATGGCGAAACCGTCTCGAGCGTAGCCGATAGCGTACTCCAGGACTTGGTGTGGGTTAAAGGTCCCATGATCACGAAGTAATTTCATCCAAGCGTCGAAAGCGCCCGGAACGATGACCGGCAGGAGACCGGTTCCGGGAATTCGGTCCAGCCCCAGGTCACGGAAGGCCGCAGGCGTGGCTCTCGCTGGCGCCGTGCCGATGCCGCTAAGGACATGGACTCGGTCGTCGCCAGCCGTTCGAAAGAGCACTGGAACTTCGCCCGCCGGACCGTTCATGTGCGGCTCTACCACCTGTAGGGCGAAACCCATGGCGACCGCCGCATCAAAGGCATTGCCGCCGCGTTCCAGCACCGACATGCCGGCCGCCGTGGCCAGCCAATGGGTTGACGCACACACCCCGAAGGTGCCGCGGATCTCTGGTCGTGTGGTGAAGGGTGTCATAGCCAACGCATCTTAACGTATGGTGAAGCGCCGGACGAAACGCGTTGTTTCATTCCTTAGTAACCTATCGCACAGCCGTCCTTGCGAGGTTCTGACCCGCCGGTAAGTATGCCGCGTTCCCAGTCGATCCAGATGGCTTGGGATCCGCCTATAGGTTTGGCTGGCCGGACTGGCATGTGACCGAGCTTCTTTAAACCTTCCACGGTTTCTTCCGGAATAGTGCCTTCCATTTCCACGTTTCGAGTACCCGAGATGGGGAAAATTCGCGGCATGTCCTGGGCTTCCTGGATGTCCTTGCCAAAGTCAAAGAACTTACTCAACAGATGCATATGGCCAAAAGATTGATAGTGCCCGCCCATGACGCCAAAGGGCATTTCTGCCTTCCCTTCCCTGGTGACCATGCCGGGAATAATTGTGTGAAGGGGACGCTTGTTTGGCGCGATGCAGTTTCGATGCCCTGGTTCGATCACGAAGCCTTGGGCTCGGTTGGTGAAAGTAACCCCGGAATTGGGTGCCATAATACCGGCGCCAAAATTGTGGAACAGCGTATTAATAAACGAACATGCGTTCCGGTCTTTGTCGACGACAGAGATGTAAACCGTGTCCTGGTGTTTCGGCAGTGAGACGGGTGGCAGCGTATCCATGCCGCTGTCGGGGTCAATTTTCGCACGTAGCGTATCGGCGTGGGTGTCGGATAACAGTGAGTCGACGGGGACGGTGGCCTGCGATGGGTCGGCGATAAAAATGTTACGGTCCTGGTAGGCGAGGCGTCCGGCCTCGATCTCTTGGTGTAGGCGTTGAACCGAAAGTGGGTCGACGCCGTCCGTATCGAACCCACTCATGATATTGAGCAAAAGAAGTGCGATTACGCCCTGACCGTTCGGGGGGCATTCCCAGACAGTATGACCCCGGAAGTCTGTGGAGATGGGGGTGACATAATCACCGACGGAATTTGCGAAATCTTTCATGGTGTGCAGGCCACCGAGGCTTTGTAGATAGCTCACCATGTCCTGGGCCAATTCACCTGTATAGAAGGCTTCGCGACCATTGTCGGCGACCATCTGTAGGGTTCGGGCCAGTTCCGGCTGGTGGTGAATGTCGCCAACCTTTGGAGTGTCTCCATTTGGCATGAAGACGCGTGTCAGGTTTGGGTCACCTTGTATCAGCGATTGTGCCATAGCGAAGTCGACGCTCACCCGCGACGACACCGGATAGCCGTCACGGGCGTAGGTAATTGCTGGCTCCAGCACCTCCCCCAACTCCATGGAGCCGTGGTCGCGGCTGAGCTGGCACCACGCATCCATCGCTGCCGGCACGGTGACTGCATGTGGGGATTGCTGCTCGATATGAGTGATACCTTGTTTCATGTACCATTCCGCTGTGGCGGCGCCCGGCGCGCGTCCAGAACCGTTGAAGGCGACCAGTTCATCGGAGCCTTCTGGGGCATAGATGCAGAAACAGTCGCCGCCAATGCCCGTCGATTCTGGTTCCACGACGCATTGCACGGCGCATGCTGCGATGGACGCGTCCATGGCGTTGCCGCCCCTTTGCAAGATTGAGATGGCGGCCATGGTCGACAGTGTGTGCGATGTGGCGGCCATCCCGTTCAGGCCGTGGGCTGGAGACCTGCCGGGAAGTTCAAGGTTGCGCATGGATGGGGTATTCCTCTCGCGTCAATGGGGCGGGACGAACGGCTAAAAATTTGCTCACCACCAAGCCCTCTCGCCGTCCGAAACATTGGTCAACGACATGTGATACTGATATTGGTCCGACCGATAATGACCAAAGATGTATTCGAGAACCTGGTCATCGGGGTCGAATATCTTACGGTTAGTTCTATGCATTGGTGACCCAAGGAAGA
>MDTG01400823.1_pt1 | contig 37182 bp, 29 predicted proteins | sample 811421 | NCBI WGS metagenome assembly MDTG01 (sample SAMN05326645, study PRJNA326480) | marine metagenome | isolation source: seawater | place: Pacific Ocean: South East | collected 2011
AGCAAGGTCAGTGTAAAGTGCTGAATATAATTCAATCAAATCGCATGGAAGCACTGCAAGCGCGGTTTCACGCTCTTCTTAAAGTTAATCCATTAACGAGCCCCTTTAAAAAAGAAATTGTGCTTGTGCAGTCACCGGGTATGTCGCAGTGGCTAAAAATAGGCTTAAGTGAACACTTAGGGATTGCTGCTCAGGTTGATTTTCCGCTACCTTCAAGTTTTATTTGGCAGCTTTATCAGCAATTGTTGCCCGATGTACCAAGTGAATCACCGTATAACAAAGCTAATCTTGCTTGGAAGCTGTTTGCGATTTTACCAAACTGCATTGATGAGCCGCTGTATTTACCACTCAAAACCTATTTAGATGGTGACACTGAAGGGCAAAAAACCTTTGCCTTGTGCGAGAAAATTGCCGACGTTTATGACCAATATTTAATGTATCGCCCTAATTGGATTGCAACTTGGGAGCAGGGCATCGATGAGCTTGATGATGTTGATGTAGGCATTGCACCATGGCAACCAGATCTTTGGCGTAAGCTGGTGGCGCATAGTAAAGAATTAGGGCAAAGCCAATATCACCGCGCAAATATGCAAGACAAACTCCTTGCAGCCCTTGAAAAAATGGACGCAAGCCTATTACCTGAGCGTATTAGTTTATTTGGTATTTCTGCAATTGCGAGTAGCCAGCTTGAAGTGTTTCAGGCTATTGCGAAAAAAACGCAGGTATTTTTGTTTTTCTTTAACCCTAGTGAACATTACTGGGGCGATACACTCGATGAAAAAACAGCAGCCAAAATTACCGCTAAATATGCTAAACGCCCGCAGTTACAAGCACTTGAAGACAGTGCGAAAAACCCTGATCACGAGTACTTTTTTATCGGTAACCCGTTACTCTCATCGTGGGGTAAATTAGGCCGAGACTATTTTGAGCAGTTACTGCAATTAGATGCGCAGTGGCTTGACGGATTCGATAACGATTTTGATGACAGTTTGTTATCACAAATTCAGTCTGAGATTTACCAATTAGCCTTTAAGGGTGAGTCACTAACGCCTGATAAAGAATGGTTCATCAATGACGAAGGCAAACTGCCAATTCAGGCAGATGATACCAGCATTGTGCTTAGCGATTGTCACACGCCACTTCGTGAAGTAGAACGACTACACGATTACTTGCTTAATTTATTTAATGAAAATAAAGAGTTAACACCTAAAGATATTATTGTAATGATGCCAGATGTTGGCACATACAGCCCGTACATTGAAGCGGTGTTTGGTGGTGCAGAGGGGCGACGCTTTATTCCTTATGCGTTAGCTGATTTAGCTATAGAACAAGAAAAGCCCGTGTTGAGCTCGTTTGCAAGTTTAGCCGATTTACCTTACTCACGCTTTGGTGTGTCTGACATTCTTGATTTACTGCAAGTCACGCAAATTGCCGAGAAATTTAATCTCGAACCGCATGAATATGAGCAAATTGGTTTTTGGCTTGAACGTGTTGGCGTAAAATGGGGCTTAGATGCAGCTCACAAAGACAGTTTTGGCTTACCTGCGATTGATTTAAATACCTGGCAACACGGTTTAAACCGCTTGCTATTGGGTGTTGCACAACGTGATGAACAGTTGCCTTTCTCGGGCATTTACAGTGCCGATGAAGTGGAAGGCATGGCACTAAACACGCTGAATAAACTGATTGAATTTATTGACGTACTGGCACGTTATAAAACCAAGCTACAAGCTGATGCACCACTCAATGAAAAAGCAGAAACGCTAAAAGAGTTATTAGGTGAAGTATACAGTGATGAAGGAGAGCAAAGCTGGGATTTATTAGTTCTACAAAAAGTACTTGATACGCTGATCAAGCATTATGAAAATGGCGATTATCAACAAAACGTTTCGCAGCGCATTGTTAGTTACCTTGTTAAACAAGGTATTCAAGAAAAAGGCGTAGGGCAGCGCTTTTTAGTGGGACAAGTTAACTTTTGTACCTTGATGCCAATGCGGGCTGTGCCATTTAAAGTAGTGTGTATGCTGGGTTTAAATGATGCCGATTATCCGCGAACAGTTCAGCCAATTGGTTTTGACTTAGTACCTTACTCAAAACGCCAAAAAGGGGACCGCTCTCGTAAACTCGACGACCGTTACCTGTTTTTAGAAGCGATTTTAAGTGCTCGTGAGAATCTATACATCAGTTATATTGGTCGCTCATGCTTTGATAACCAACCAAGAATGCCGTCAACCTTAGTGAGCGAACTGCTAGAATACATAGCACGTAGTTTTGAATTTGCAGATCAAGAAACAGACTTAAAGCTTCCAGAGGCGCTGATTAATTATCAGCACTTACAGCCATTCAACCCAGCCTATTATCTGACAGAGAAAAGTGATGATAAGCAAAAAGCAGACAAACCATTAGCAACACAATTACATAGCTATAATCCTGTTTGGATGCCAACTCAAAGTGTCAATCCTGAGCCTAAGCAAGCGCTTAATGTTCAGCCAGAAAGTAGCGTAGAGTTAAGTCAGTTTATTCGCAGTATTTGCCAGCCTCACGAGAGCTTTTATCAGCAAAGCTTGGGTTTACGCTTGCCGCAATTTAACGATATTGCTAAAGATGAAGAGCCGTTTAGCTTAGACGCGTTACGTCGCTACTTTTATCTAGACGAAATTCTCGAAGCCAGTATTCAAGAAATGCCTCTAAACCAAGCGCAAATTATGCAGCGTGGTGAATTACCGCAAGCACACGTTGGTGACTTAGTGTTCGAAAGTATGCAGCACCGAGTCGATGCTCTTGCAGGGCAAGTAAAAGCGCATATTCAAGGTGATGAAGCATTACCCGTTGAAGTAAATATTAAAATTGCCAACACCAGATTAGAAGGTTGGTTAAATCATATATATGGTCAAAAACAGGTGTTTTATCGCACCGCCAGTATTAAAGCAAAAGATGTTATTAGGGGCTTTGTGCATCATTTAGCGGCGCAAATAATGGGCCAGTCAGTTGAAACCCTTATTCTTGGTTTAGACAAGCAAATTAGTTTTTCACCTTTGTCAGAAGACGATGCCCGCAAGTATTTAAACGATTGGTTCTCGCTCTATGAAACGCTTTTAACTCGCCCAGTGGCGTTTTTCCCAGTCAGTGGCTACGAGTATATAAAAACAGATAAAGATATGGTCAAAGCAAACAATAAATTCGCGCCGCAATACATAGGCATGGGTGAAGGCGAAAACCCGTATATTCGTTTAACCATAAAGAGCCTAAAAGACTGTGAAGAAGAGTTTATTAAATGGAGCGAGCTGCTGTTATCGCCACTAGTTGAATTAGCACAGGAGGCAGATCATGCAAACGCTTAATCCAATGAGTATGGCGCTGTGTGGGCAAAGCCTTATTGAAGCCAGTGCTGGTACGGGTAAAACTTACACCATCACTGGTTTGTATTTACGGTATTTGTTGGGCTTACAAAAAGCGACCGGTGAAGATGAACAATTAAATACGCCGCTGAGTGTTGAGCAAATACTGGTGGTGACCTTCACAGAGGCCGCAACGCAAGAAATTAAAGACCGTGTGCGGGCGCGTATAATCAATGCCAGAGATGCTCTGCTTGGTAAAAAGCCCGATGATGAGCTGATTGAGCAAGTAATTAATGAGGTGACTGATAAACACGCGGCATTTGATTTGTTAGACGCCGCGGCAAAGTCGATGGATGAAGCCGCTATATTCACTATTCATGGCTTTTGTCAACGAATGCTGAAACAACATGCTTTTGAATCAGGTGTGGCGTTTAACTTAGAGTTTATTTTAGATGAGCGTGAGCTTATTCAAGAAACTCTCAATGACTTTTGGCGTGCCTTTGTCTACCCACAATCAAAAGAGCGCACGCAAGCAATTACCGATATTTTCCCAGTGCCTGCATCACTGTATTCACAGGTAGTGAGTCTACTCAACAAGCAAGGGGCAACAATCACCCCCGAGTATGACCTTGACGATATATGGCAAGCGCGCGACAACTTTGTGGCAAAAGTACCGGCATTTAAAAAGGCGTGCCTTGAGAGTGAGTTTATTAATGCTGTAAAAGCATCTGATTTAAGTGGCTCAAAAACCCCAGGTCGAAAAAACAGCCTTGCAGCGCTTGAAGAATACCTAAACAATGATGAGTTGTTTTTTGTATTTGGTACCAGTAAATACTCGTTTGAAGTATGGGGCTCAGAGAGTTTAAACGATCCTGCAAATTACAAGAAAAACGGCAGTTTACTTAGTCATGCAATGGTGGCTCAGTTTGATGAAATGGCCAAACTGAGTAGCCTTATCAACAACGGATTGAATATTGCGATAGTGCAATATGCTGCTAAATGGGTGGCAAATGCATTAGTTAAACGTAAGCAAGAGCAAGGCGTGATCACCCCTGATGACTTATTAAGTAACTTGCATCAGGCGCTTTTAAGTGAGCAAGGCAAAGCGTTAAGTGAAAAAATTGCCGCCTTGTTTCCGGTTGCCATGATAGACGAATTCCAAGATACCGACCCCGTTCAATATGGCATTTTTAGCCGCATTTATGGCATTAAAAACACCACCCTTGCCATGATAGGCGACCCTAAACAGGCTATTTATGGTTTCCGTGGTGCAGATATTTTTACTTATATAGGCGCAAAACAAGCTGTTTCAGAGGACAAACAATACACCCTAGATACCAACTACCGCTCAAGTGAAGGGGTTGTTGATAGCGTAAACCGCTTATTTGCTAAAAATGACAATAGCTTTATTTACAACGACGCAATCCCATTTCAAAAGGTTAATGCAAAAGGAAAACAGCAAGACAAAGCGTTTTTAATAAACGGTGAAATGCCCAGAGCGTTTGAATTTTCGGTTTTTGTTGATGAATACGCAGAAGCGAACAACAAGCCAACTAGCAAAGGGGTGGCTCAACAGGCATTAGCTTTGCAGTATACGAAAAAAATCACTGAGCTACTCAAGCAAGCTGATGCAGGCGATGCGACTATTGCAGGAAAACCACTTACTGCTGCCGATATCTGTGTGTTAGTGCGAGATCGAAACGAAGCACAGCTGATGAAAGCCGCACTTGCAGAAGCTACCATTGCCAGCGTGTATTTGTCGCGTGATAGTGTGTTTAACCAAGAGCTTAGTCACTATTTACTTAACTTTTTAACAGCATTACATGGTCAGTATGATGAGTCATTACTGCGTGGTGTACTTGCCGGGCCATTGTTTTGCTTAAGCTACAACCGCATTTATGAACTTCACGAAAATGAAAGTGCATGGCAAGAGCATCTAAACTTTTTTGCTCAGCTTGCCCATATTTGGCATAAACAAGGCGCCATGGCGATGCTCGAACGTTTATTAAGCCATAATCAACTCGCAGCGCGTTGGCAAGGCTTAGGTTACAATGTTGAACGCTGGCTTACCGATTTCCGCCATTTAGGGGAAATTTTACAGCAAAAGCAAATTGAGCTTGAGGGAACCCATAGATTGCTGCGTTGGTTTGCACAAAAAGTCAGTCAACAAGATGGTGAAGCGGTGCAAGTACGCCTAGAAAGCGATGCTAATTTGGTGAAAATTGTCACCATGCACGCCTCAAAAGGCTTAGAGTACCCGATTGTATTCATGCCGTTTGCCTGTGGTTATCGCGAAAGCAAAGAAGCCCTTTATCATAAAGACGGTAAGTTGATTTATGATCTTGCTAAAAGTGATGATGCAATGCAAAAAGCAGAGCAAGAGCGCTTGGCCGAAGATTTACGATTGCTCTATGTGGCGCTGACTCGTGCCGTGCATTTTTGCTCAGTGGGGATGTATAACATTGCGCAAGGTCGCAGTGCTCGTCCGGGCATTCAAAGTACTAGCATTGGCCACGTATTATTTGCAGGGTTAGATGTTAAATCGGGCGATGAATGGCGAGCATTGTTACAAGAATTTTGTAATGGCTCAGCGCACATGCACTATGAGGTATTTACCCAAGCAGATGAGCTTGAAAAGCTAAGATTAGGCAGTTCTGACAGAGAACAAGTCTATAAAGTAAATACTGTAAAAGCAGAGATCCAGCGTGATTGGCGCTCAACCAGCTTTAGTAGCTTAACGCTGAAAAAGCATACTGACCACATTGAACTTGGGCGCAGTGATGAAGACCACGCAAAAGATGAGTTTTTAGCCCAAAATGCAAATGCTATAACACCTTACAGCTTTCCTAAAGGCGCAAAGCCGGGTAGTTGTTTACATGAAATATTTGAGCAATTGGACTTTACCGACCCTTATGCGTTAAAGCGTCCAGCCACTGAGCAAGACGACCATGCACTTGATAAAGTGATCAAAAAATTATTTGAAAAATACCATATTGATGATAGCTGGCAGGAAATGACAGAGCAGTGGATCCTAGCAGCATTGAACTGCCCATTAAACGATAAAGGGCTTAGTTTATCAGTACTTGAACCTGATACGTGTTTGGTCGAAATGGAATTTAATTTACCGTTGTTATCGCTTTCAAGCGATAAGCTTAACCAAGTGTTGGTGCAACATTTTAAATTACCAGGACAGCTTGATTTTAGTGAGGTGCAAGGCTTACTAAAAGGCTTTATAGATTTAATATTTTGCTGGCAGGGTAAGTATTATATTCTTGATTATAAATCGAACTTTTTAGGTAATAGTGCGGCTGACTACCAACATGAGCAACTAGAGCAAGCTATGACCAGTCATCAGTATCATTTGCAGTATTTAATTTATACCGTGGCACTACACCGTTTATTAAAGCAACGTATTCAAGATTACGATAGCGACACGCATTTAGGCGGTGTTTACTACACCTTCTTACGTGGTATGAGCGAAGGGCAAGGGGTGTACTTTAATCAGCTAACGAAACAGCAAATATCTGAGCTTGATAGCTTATTCGCACAAGGAGCCATGCTATGAGTCAAATGACATTCGGCTTTGATGATCATGAACCCCACGAGCCTATGAATAAGCAATCAAACAGTAATGAACAGGCTAGTAAAAATCAACAAGCAGAACAATCAACGAAACATGTTGAAAACGATTCAGCGTTGCCTGCTATAGAAGTTAAAACTCAGCCTCTATTGAGTTATTTGCTTGAGGCAAAACGTATTCGCTTGGTTGATGTTAAGCTCGCAGAGCTTTTAACCGGTTCACAAACACTGATAGAGAATAACGATACAGCGCACAGTGAGGTTTTTTACCTGATTTTATTGCTTGCGGCAGCGCAGCAAAGTCAGCACAGCTGTTTAGAGCTGGCTAATATAAACTGGCAAAATCCGTTTGAAATTAAACAGCAAAGCTTAGCTGATGCCAGTATCGCAGCCCCTGAGGTTTTAACGCCGTTTGATATGGAATTTGGTCTTACTGAGGCCGTTAATAGACTAATGAATGCTGAGTGCGTAGGGGACGACAAGCCACTGCTATTGTTTGCTAATAAACTTTACTTTGCCCGTTTGGCAGAGTACGAAACCACACTGGCATCGCGTTTACATCATTTAGCAACGAAAGAGCTCACCCTTGATGAAGCTGCATTAAAGGCATTACTTGAGGTGTATTTTCCAAACAGTGAACATACAACCAATCCAAGCGATCCTATTAAAACATTAAACTGGCAAAAAGTAGCCTGTGCGATAGCTGCAACAAAAGGCTTTAGTGTGATCACTGGCGGCCCGGGTACCGGTAAAACCACCACGGTAACTAAGCTACTAGCCATATTACAATCTTTGTATGCCAGTGCACCGCTAACAATAAAGCTGGTTGCACCGACAGGTAAAGCGGCAGCTCGTTTAACCGAGTCGATTTTAGGGGCGAAGCAAAAGCTCAGTATGATCCCTGAGAATATCGCGCCACTTATTCCAGACAGTGCGCAAACGATTCACCGCTTACTTGGCGTTATTCCGCATACTAATAAGTTTCGCCATAACAAGCGTAACCCGCTGCATTTAGATGTTCTGATTATTGATGAAGCATCGATGGTTGATTTGTCGCTTATGGCAAAACTAATCGAAGCACTACCTAGTCATGCAAGGCTTATTTTACTTGGCGATAAAGACCAATTAGCTTCGGTTGATACGGGCAGTATTCTTAGTGACCTATGCCAAGGGTTAGAGCTTGGCAAAATGCCTGATTACAGCAGTGAAAGAGCTGCGCAGCTTAATCGCGTTTGTTTTAATAATCAGAGCGCTATACCCGCGGCGAGCAGCCATTTTGTACTTAACGATTGTATTGCGTTTTTACAGCAAAGTTATCGTTTTGATGGCAGCAGCGGTATTGGTCAATTAGCACAAGCAGTAAATACCAATAACAGTGGCTTACTGGGCTACGTTGAGCAAACGATTAATCAAGGCGGTTTTAAAGACCTTAAACTTAATTACAGTGTAATCAGTAAACCTATTGAGTATTTTGTGCAGCAAGCGGCTTTGCAATACCACGATTATTTGCATCTTATCCAGCAAGGGGCAAGTGTAGCCAGTGTGCATAAAGCATTTGCGGATTATCAGTTACTAGCTGCCGTCAGAGAGGGAGATTATGGAGTAAATAGCCTTAATCAGCGTATTGAAAAAGCACTTACTCAACAAGGCTTAATTGCGCCATATCAAAGGCACTATGTGGGTATGCCAATAATGATCAGCCAAAACGACTATCAGTTAAAACTGTTTAATGGCGACATAGGTATTTTAATGCATGATGAGCAAGGTCAGTTAAAAGCCATGTTTATTGATGAACAAGAAAACATTCGTGCCTTTTCACCAGCACGTTTACCCGCTCACGATAAAGTATATGCAATGACTATTCATAAGTCGCAAGGCTCAGAGTTTGCTTACACCGCGATGATTTTACCGCCAATTAAACAGGCTAATCAGGGGATTAACAGACAGTTGGTTTACACGGGGATCACCCGCGCGAAAACCACATTTGAGCTGGTGGCCGATAAAAATGTATTGCTAATGGCAATGAATAAATCTGTTACTCGTGCATCAGGTTTATACGATAGGTTAAAACATGAAGCTCGTTAAATGTAGGGTAGATTATGGACAATGAAGAGTTGGAAATGTTAGAAAACTTAGGTGAATTTAAGACGCTTGTTGAAGGGTGTGAATACACAAGAGATAAAAGGTTTATTCATATCGATTATAGAGATCATAAAGAATACTACACTTTAGATTCTAGTGGTCGTATCAATGGCTTGGTATATTCAAGGAGGAAAGTTAGTGAGATAGATTGGAATTTAATATCAAGGTGCTCGACGATAAAATCTTTTTGCCTAAGAGATTGTAACTTGAAATCTATGCCAGATGAGCTTTCTTTAATGCCGGGGCTTGTTTATTTGTCTCTACCCTACAATGATATAAGTTCAATTGATTTTGACTTTTCAATATTTAAGGAAATGGAAGGCTTAGATTTTACCTCTAATAATCTATCATCTTTACCTGAGAGTATAATTCATCTTAAACGTTTAGAAGATTTAACGATTAATGAAAATAATTTTGATACCATTCCAACTTCTATCTTTAAACTGAAATCATTAGTGTTGTTGTCGATGTCATTTAACAATCTAATGGATATTAATGCAGAGATTTCAAATTTATCAAATTTGTTTTTTTTAAACTTCAATGATAACAAAATAGAGAGCTTGCCGGATGAGATAGGTGCTTTATCTAACCTGAACCTTCTTTTAATTGAGAATAATAAAATTAAAAGTATCCCTAATAATATGTCAATGTTAGATGAAAGTTTAGATATCCTTGGTTTGGTTAATAATCCACTACCAATACCTGATGATTCATTTCATGAATTGACCCCAAAAGAGCAGATTCAAACATTAATATCTATCCAAAAAAGTAAATTAAAAGCACTTAAAGAAGCTAAAATATTAGTTGTTGGTGATGAAAGGGTTGGGAAAACCTCAATTATAAATCGGCTATTGGGGAATCTCCACAATGAAAATGAGGCTAGTACCCAAGGGATTGATATTTCGAAACTAAACTTTAATGGATATGAAACCCATATTTGGGATTTCGCTGGGCAAGAGTTAACACATCAAACTCATCAATTCTTTCTCACTGAAAGGAGCTTATATCTATATGTTGTGGATGCACAAAAAGAAGATAATCAAGCAAGGGATATACATTGGTTCAATACAATTAAAAGTTATAGTAAAAACTCACCAATTATTGTTGTAGTAAACCATAGTGATAAGAATGTAAATTACCAGTTTGATATTCAACGTTACCATGATGATTTCGAAATAGTTGACGTGATAAAGACTTCTGCTTGTAATTTAAACTCATTGCCAGAGCAAATTAGATATAATCTTGGTGACTCAATCAGTACATTACATGCTTCAATAGAAAGGCAACTCCCTAACTTACCTGGAATTAATAAAAAGTTACCAGAAAACTGGCATGAAGTAAAAAATGCAATGAGCAAATATAAAGAAACACAAAATGTGATCGATAAAAGTGTTTTTGAAAATCTTTGTAATAAAGAAAAAGTATTAGGTGCACCACTGCAAAGTGCATTATTGAAAATTCTCAATAGTATAGGAACTGTTATTGCTTACCCTAATGACTTCAGGCTTAAACTAAATCAAATATTAAAGCCTGAATGGGTTACAAATGCGGTTTATAAAATTGTTAGAACTCCTAGTGAAACTCCAGGTTTATATTCGGAAGAGAAAATATCAGATATTTTAAAAGATGGTTATAGTCATGCCCATCAGCAGTGGCTTATAGATTTGTTAATAAAATTTGAACTTGGGTTTCGCTTGGCTGAGACTTCGGATTTGTTGATTCCTATGCGTTTGCCCTCTGTAATGCCAGAATTCGATCGTCGTCAATACAATCAAGGTTTAAATCTTAGGTTTAACTATCATCGGGTTGGGTTACTAAAGCAGAATGTGTTGCCTCAATTGATAGTTAGGATGCATACATATGTAGATGAAAATACGAGCAAATATTGGAGGCATGGCTTATTTCTTAAACATGAAGATTGCTTGGGAGTCGTAATAGCTGATGAACCAAATCAATCAATAGAAGTATTTTTATCGGAAAGGAATGAAAATGCGAGAGTATTACTACAGTGGGTAAGGTCAAATTTAGAAAAAATTGAGCACGCTCAAATAAAATCTAAAGAAAATGAAGCTTTACCCTATTTAGAGGAAGTTGCAATTTTTGATGACGATTGTGAAGTAACCACCGGTTATGTTAGTTATCAAAAACTTATTAGAGCAAATAAAAGAGGTAAAGAAACCGTTGATGTAGAAATAGAGTGTACTGAAACTGGCGAAATTATGGACATAGAAGCCAGTGTTTCTAAGCTGTTGGGCTTATATAATAAAAAGGTTAATAATTTTACCATTTCGGAAGTTACCGCAGTAATTTCAAAAATACTACTTAGACTTACTGATTTTAAATCAAAAATATTAAATGAAACAGAAGATGAAATAAGTGATAGATTAAGAGAGTCGTTAATTGCTACTGGGTACTATGTTAAGGATCAATCAAGAGGTGGGCTAAGTGGTAGTGGTAGAGGTGTTGGTGAAAGGGATTTGATACTTACTAATGAATATGGGCAGCAAGGGGCTTTAATAGAAGCTTTAACTCTAACAAGCTTGGTAAAGAAAACACTAGTGAGTCATTATAAAAAGTTAATACACAACTATAATACTCAAGGAAATGCTTTCGATTTTTTAATTACTTATGCCAAAGTAAAAAACTTCGGTTACTTTTGGAATAAATATATGACAAATTTTACTAATTTTGATGATGTTTCTGATGATTTTACAAATAAGCATGCTCTTAAAGTTGGTCATTCTCATATTGACGTTGAAGGAATAGATGAGAAAAGAATAATCGTACATATTGTAATTAACTTTGGTATTGCTCATGGAGATGAATAAATCTGTTACTCGTGCATCAGGTTTATACGATAGGTTAAAACATGAGGCTAGTTAAAGTAACGAGTGACCAACTCAACGAGTTAATGGGTTGGTTTAACACAGAGGCAGAACTGCGTATTTGGTCAGGGCCATTTTTTAAATATCCATTTGATACACAAAGCTTTAAAAAAGATTTAAACCTAGATGCGCTGAATTCCTACGCGCTGGTTAATGGCGATGGCCAGATGCTTGGGTTTGGTCAATACTATTTACGTGAAGGGCGTTGTCATTTAGGGCGGTTAGTTATCGCGCCAAGCGAGCGTGGCAAAGGTCTTGCAAAAGTGCTGATAAATTTACTGGGAGAGCAGGGTAAACAGCAGTTGCAGTGCGATAGCTTGTCTTTGTTTGTGTATACCCACAATACCCTTGCTAAAACGGCCTATGAGAAACTGGGTTTTATACAAACCCAGTACCCAGCTGACATGCCACTCGACGGGTGTATTTATATGACCTGCTAAGAGCGTTTAAAGCTGCTTTTACGAAACAGGTTAGGTTGCCAACCAAAATGGATGGCGCCTAATCTTAAAAATACCGTCACAGCAAATGCGCCAATAATGCACCAAATATAGCTTACCTCAAGGGTGAATAAGGCAGCATAGGTTAACCCTCCCGATAAGCAAGCGGTTGAATAAAGCTCTTCACCCATAACTAGAGGCACTTCTCGGCAAATTACATCGCGCATCAAGCCACCAAAAATACCGGTGGTCATGCCCATAGTAATTGCAACAACCATATCAGCTCCTTCTATTAGTGCCTTTTCTATACCGATAATATTGAAAATTGCCATACCTACGGCATCCATTAACAACATGGTGGTGTTACTTAAATCGGGTAAATGACGAATCGATAAAATGGAGGCAAAAATGGCAATGTAAGTAGCATATAAATAATCTGGTTGGGCTATCCAAAAGACCGGCTTATTGAGCAAAATATCGCGTAATGTTCCACCTCCTATTGCTGTTACCGTGGCAACCACCACCACACCAAAACCACCGACACTTTTTTCATGACCCAGTAAGGTGCCAGAGATTGCAAAAAATGCTACACCGATAATGCTTAAAAAGTGAAAGTATTCTGATGTCATGAGGCTTCCTTACCTATTTGATAGTAAGTTAACCTTAGCAAAATGAACTTTATTGATGCTGAACAGATAAGAAAATAGGGCGGGTAATGATGTTACCCGCAGGTATGAGAGTATTGATTATTTAAGGTAATCAATCACTAATTGCGTCATTGCATTTACTCCAAGCTGTAAAGCTTTCTCGTCTGCAAAAAAGTGTGGTGAATGATTACTTGGCGCTGTAACAGCATCTTGACCTTTTGGTGTTACACCTAAGAAAAAGAACATTCCTGGTGTTTCTAAGGCGTAGTAACTAAAGTCTTCTGCACCTGTGATAAGTGGGGTTGTGATCAGGTTTTCTTTGCCAACCACACCTGCAAGTGTTGGGGCCATTTTCTTGGTAAGTTCAACATCGTTCACTGTTACTGGGTAACCATGGTCAATGTGAACATGCGCTTCTGCGCCACCAGATTCAGCCACCATCTCAGCGGTTTTAGCTAAACGTTTTTTAATGTCAGCACGCATTTCTTGGTCAAAGGTACGAATTGTGCCAACCATTTCAACTTGATCTGGGATGATGTTGTTACGTATACCACCATTAATGGCACCAAATGAAACCACTGAAGGCGCTTTGGTTACATCAACTTGGCGTGAAGCAATGGTTTGAGTTGCCATAATAATTTGTGATGAAGCTACAATTGGGTCAACACCATTCCAAGGACGAGAACCGTGAGTTTGGCGGCCTTTTACTGTGATTGTAAATTTATCGGCGCTGGCCATTAACGGCCCTTCACGAAAACCAATTTGTCCGGTATTAAGTGAGCTGGTTACGTGTAAACCAAATACGGCTTCTGGCTTTTCTTTAAATAAGCCTTCTTTAAGCATAAGCTCAGCACCGCCTTCTTCGCCCTCAGGAGCACCTTCTTCAGCAGGTTGGAAGACAAATAGAATATCACCTGCTAGTTGGTCTTTAATTTTAACTAAAGACTCCGCTGCCGCCATTAAAATAGCCACATGGTTATCATGACCGCAGGCATGCATTACGCCAACTGTATTACCTTTGTATTCAGCCGTTTGAGTTGACGCGAATGGTAAATCTACTTGCTCTTTAACAGGTAATGCATCCATATCAGCACGCAGCGCAATAAGCGGACCTTTTTTACCACCTTTCAGTTTGGCAACGACACCTGTATGAGCAACACCTGTTTGCACTTCAAGGCCTAAAGAGCGTAAATGCTTAGCTACGTATTTGGCAGTTTCAAACTCACGGTTACTAAGTTCTGGGTTTTGGTGTAAATGTCGGCGCCATTTAATGACTTTTTCGCTGACGCTTTTATTTGCAGATTTAAGTTCAGTATTAATATCACTAGCAAATGCAGGGGTAGAAATAGCACTGAGAAGTAGGCTGGTCGAAAGTAGTTTGTTTAACATCCCGTATCCTTTTATTATTTAGATATCCAAACAACCTCAAAATACGAGTTTCAGTTGGAAATAAAAGCGGTTTAGGCAAGGCATTGATTGCAAGTAATAGATGTTCTATTGTTAAAATCAATAACGCAGTATAAATCGCTTTTAAACCAACCCTTTGGGCGCTTCGCAGGCACTTACTCTCATCGTTGTTACTTCTTAAAAGGGAATGCCATTCTTGCAAAGTAACGCCTTGATATTAAGCACCTGTGAAACGCTGAATTCTGCATTTTGAGGTGGCTTGGATATATGCACACTACACCAATGTAAAGGATAAACACTTGAATGAACAAGACCTTTCGGTTATTAACCAAGATAAATGGTTTAAAAATCGAGCACAATTATTTAGGGACAAGCTAGTAAAAAATGCTAAATTAATCACCTTAAATGCCGGTGATGCATTGTTTTTGCGTGGTGATGAAAATAATGGTCTGTATTGTGTTATTAATGGCGTGCTTAGAGTTTCTGGCGTTAATAACCAAGGCAAAGAAGCTGTACTCAGTTTTGTAACCAGTGCAATGTGGTTTGGTGAAGTTGCTTTGTTTGATGGTGGTCAACGCACCCACGATGTGTATGCACAAACTACGGTAAGGCTTTTACACGTATCAGAACGGGCATTAACTCAGTTATTACAAGATCATCCCGCTTATTGGCATGATTTTGGGCTGTTGCTTACTAACAAAGTGCGAAATCTGTTTGATTCATTAGAAGATCACGCATTACTAACGGCAAAGCAAAAGGTGATTAAGCGCTTATACATGCTTTATCAGTCATCACTACAAAACTGTTTGCCGCTTACTCAGCAACAACTTGCCGATATGACCTATCTAACACGGCAAACTGTTAATCAAATTTTGCAATCCCTGCAAGCTGATTCAATTATTAATCTTAAATATCAAACGATTGAAATAATTGATATCGATAAATTGCAATCTCAATGCTAGTTTGGAACTAAAATTGCTACAAAGCTGTAATCAAGCTTAAACGGAAGACAACTTGTGGCAATTACGTTTCATAATCAATATAACCCTTATCACACTTCGGCTGCTACTAAGCTTTCGCAAACGGCCCGCCCTGAGGGTGTGAAGGCCATGCATACGCCTGCATCTTCAGCACAAAAACTGTTGCAAAAGCACTCACAGCCCAGCTCTTTTCTAGCACAGGCGCAAGAAGCCTTGGTTTATCAGCGACTCGGGGTTGATAAAGAGAAAATTGACGAAATAAAAGCGCAAATAGAAAAACTTGCCGAACAAATGCAGCAACAAGGTGCCGACACCAAAGCACTGCAAGAAAAAATGAATGAGCTGCAAGCGATGCTTGATGAAGAATATCAAAAAGGACGCGAACGCATGGATATGCAGCCAGAGGCCGATAAAGGCAAGATAATTGATGCGCTGATTTGATATGCGAGTTTAATAGAGCTAGTTAAAATGTCGGATAGTTGACATTCTTGCTAGTAAATTATCTGCTAATCTGAGTTTTGAACACAGTTTTGGCAGGAAAATATAATGAAAACATTAAAACAACAACTGACAAATTACGCCCTTTATCACCGTTCTAAACGCAATATTTACACCCACTTTATTGGCATTCCATTAATTGTGTTTGCAATTATTTGTTTATTGCAACGCGTCACGCTTATCTCTGAGCCTGTTGTCATCTCTTTAGCAACCGTGGTGATTGGGCTCACTTGTCTCTATTACTTAATGCTTAGTTTATCGATGGGGTTAATTATGGCTGTATGCTTAAGTGTGTTAAGCATTGCTGCTGAGCCTGTGGTGTCGCTTTCAACACAATTATGGCTAGCCGTAAGTATTGGCAGTTTCGTTGTTGGTTGGGTTTTTCAGTTTATTGGTCATTATTTTGAAGGTAAAAAGCCAGCCTTTGTTGACGATTTAATTGGTTTGGTAATAGGGCCTTTATTTGTATTAGCCGAGTTCTTGATTATGCTTGGTTTTTATAAAGATATTGCTGATTATATCGAACAACATGCTGGGCCTAACAAAGCATAACAACAATAATAAGGAACACATATGCAATTAAATGGTAAAACAGTTTGGGTAACTGGGGCATCTTCTGGAATTGGTGAAGCACTTTGTGAGCAACTGGCGGCAAAAGGGGCAACGCTAATATTGTCTGCCCGCAATGAAGATAAACTCAATAAGCTGAATAAACGACTCGGTGGTAATCATCACGTAGTCCCCCTTGATTTGGCAAAACCCGAAACCTTACTTGAAGATATGCCTGCGGTGATAGAGCGACTTGGACAAGTTGATGTGCTTATCAATAACGGTGGGGTGTCGCAGCGTAGCTTATTTTTAGAAAATGAATTTACGGTTTATCGCCAACTGATGGAAGTGAATTACTTTGGTTTAATTGCCTTAACTAAGGCGGTCGTACCGCAAATGGTGAAGCAAGGTATGGGGATGGTGGTCTCAATTAGCAGTGTCGCAGGTAAAGTTGGTTCGAAGTTTAGAACTGGTTATTCGGGCTCTAAGTATGCGGTAGTCGGCTTCATGGATTGCTTAAGAGCAGAATTAGCTGATAAAAACATTAATTGCCTGACCATTTGCCCAGGTTCAATTAAAACAGCCATTGCACATAACTCATTAGATGGCCAAGGTAAGCCACAAAATAAGCCAGAGCATTCAATTGAGAACGGCATGGATGTCACTAAAGCCGCTGCAAAAATGATTAAAGCCATTGAAGCTGAAAAAGATGAGGTTGTAATTGGTGAAGGCATAAGTGGTTTAGCACCGACCATTAAGCGCTTCTTTCCGAGCTTCTTTAATCGGCTAACGGCAAAAATGAATTACCGATAATTCGCTATTATTTATTAGTAAATGATTCTCAGTAAACAATGTGCAACTTGGCTTGCACATTTTTTGTACCAAACGGTCGAATTATTATCACTATAATCTATAAAAGGCACTAGTTTGCTATGGTTAAACGGGGATAGATTAGCTTACAATGGGGTAAAAGTAGTCCAAACAAGAGAGAATAACAATGGCCGCATTTGGTACTGTATTTATGCCACAAATGATCCAAGCACGTTTTGCTGATAACTCATGGAGTGAAAGCGCGCTGGTCCCATCTGATAAAATCGAATTACATGCGGGTGCTCACGTATTACATTACTCAAGCACCTGTTTTGAAGGATTAAAAGCATTTCGTCACGAAGATGGCTCGGTCTATATCTTTCGTATGGATGCTAACATTGCTCGTATGAAACAAAGCTCTAAGTTACTAAACTTACCTGACTTTGAAGAAAGCATGCTCGAGCAAATGATCAAAGACATTGTAAAAGAGTACGCAGACGAAACACCAACACCTCCGGGTTCTATGTATATTCGCCCAACTCACATTGGTACAGAAGCAGCAATTGGTAAAGCCGCTGCACCGTCAATGAGCTCACTTCTTTATGTATTACTTTCGCCAGTGGGTGATTATTTTTCAGGTGGTGCAACGGCATTACGCGTATTACTTGAAGAAGACGGCATGCGCTGTGCTCCACACATGGGTATGGTTAAAAGTGGTGGTAACTACGCAAGTGCATTAGGCCCAATCTTAGAGGCTCGTTCAGAACATCAAGCAGACCAAATTTTGTTCTGCCCAGGTGGCGATGTTCAAGAGACTGGTGCTGCAAACTTTATTCTAATTGATGGTGATGAAATCATCACAAAAGCGCTTGATAGCACATTCTTACACGGCGTGACGCGTAATAGTATTTTAACGATTGCGAAAGATTTAGGTATGACGGTATCTGAGCGTAATTTTACCGTTTCTGAGTTGCTTGAAAGAGCTGCTAAGCCAGGAACTGAAGCAGCGTTATCGGGTACTGCTGCGGTACTTACTTCGGTTGGTACGCTTATTCATAACGACCAAGAGTTTAAAGTAGGTTCGGGTGAGCCGGGTGAGAAAGTCGCTAAATTACGTCAAGCATTGAATGATATTCAATGGGGTAAATCAGCAGATACACATGGTTGGTTAACAAAAGTATAATCTCAAGAGTGTTTACTTGTGTAAATTTATAAGAGCCACGCCAATGCGTGGCTTTTTGTTTTTACATTGGTTTACAGCGCATTTCGTGATTAACCGCAAATAACTAGACATTCTAATGTATTAATTTTACTTTCATTTCATTAACAATAACTAAAAGTAAAGTGACTATGATCAAGAAAACATTAGCATGTGCAATTGTTGTTGCATTGGCGGGTTGCGGGGAATCTACCCCTACAAAAACAGAACAAACAGTAAAAACTGCAGAGGTTAAAGCTGCTGTGAATTATCCAGAAACTAAAAAAGGCAATGTTGTCGACGAATACTTCGGTGAGAAAGTAGCCGATCCATATCGTTGGTTAGAAGACGATATGAGCGACGAAACTGCACAGTGGGTAAAAGCCGAAAATGACGTTACTTTTTCTTATCTAAAAAATATTCCTTATCGCGATGAACTTAAAACTACACTCGAAAAGTTAATGAATTATGAAAAAGTGACAGCTCCATTCAAAGAAGGTGAGTACACTTATTTTTATAAAAACGATGGCCTGCAAAATCAGTACGTGGTGTATCGTAAAAAAGGTGACTCAGAAGCTGAAGTTTTCTTAGACCCTAATACCTTCAGTGCTGATGGAACAACATCAATGTCGGGCTTAACTTTTACAGAAGACGGCAACTTAGCTGCCTATCAAATTTCTGAAGGTGGTAGTGACTGGCGTAAAATCATTATTATTGATACGGCAACAAAACAGCCTATTGAAGTGGCATTAGTCGATGTTAAATTCAGCGGTATCTCTTGGTTTGGTAATGAAGGCTTCTATTACTCAAGCTACGATAAGCCAAAAGGAAGTGAGCTTTCTGCAAAAACGGATCAACATAAAGTTTATTATCACAAATTAGGCACAGCGCAAGCTGATGACCAATTAATTTATGGTGGCACAGAAGCACAGAAACATCGCTATATTGGTGCTGAGGTTACTCGTGACAATCGCTATTTAATTATTGCTGCAAGCACTTCGACATCAGGTAATAAGTTATTTATCAAAGATTTAACTAAGCCTGATAGCAAGTTAGTGACAATTTTAGATAATACAGACTCAGATACATCAATTATAGATAATGACGGTACAAAGCTTTATTTAGTGACTAACTTAAACGCACCAAATAAGCGTGTTGTTACTGTGGATGCTGCTGATCCAAGTCCTGACAACTGGCAAGATTTAATCCCTGAAACTGAGAATGTATTGAGCATTTCAAAGGGCGGTAATTACTTCTTTGCTAAGTATATGGTTGATGCTATATCGCAAGTAAAGCAATACGATAAATCAGGTAAACTTGTGCGTGATATCAGCTTACCAGGTGTGGGTACCGCGTATGGCTTTAGCGGTAAACATGATGCACCAACACTGTATTATTCATTCACTAATTACACCACACCAGGCAACATTTACTCGTTTAATGTTGAGTCTGGCGAGTCTGATGTGTATCGCAAGTCAGGCGCTAAATTTAACAGCGAAGAATATACTTCAGAACAAGTGTTCTACACATCGAAAGATGGCACTAAAGTTCCGATGATTATTTCGTACAAGAAAGGCACTGAGCTTAATGGTAAAAATCCAACTATCTTATATGGCTACGGTGGCTTTAATGTAAGTTTAACGCCAAGTTACAGCCCGACAGTTGCTGCATGGCTTGAGCATGGTGGTGTTTATGCTGTTGCTAATATTCGTGGTGGTGGCGAATACGGTAAAGAATGGCATGTAAATGGCACACAGCTTAAGAAACAAAATGTATTTGATGACTTTATTGCTGCGGCTGAGTACTTAAACGAAAAACAATACAGCTCACCTGATTATCTGGCGGTACGTGGTGGCTCTAATGGTGGCTTGTTAGTTGGTGCGGTTATGACACAGCGCCCTGAGTTATTTAAAGTCGCGTTACCTGCTGTAGGTGTTTTAGATATGCTGCGTTACCACACCTTTACAGCGGGCGCTGGTTGGGCGTATGACTACGGCACCAGTGAACAAAGTAAAGAAATGTTCGATTACTTAAAAGGCTACTCACCTGTGCACAATGTTAAAGCGGGTGTTAGCTACCCAGCAACCTTAGTGACAACAGGGGACCATGATGACCGTGTAGTGCCTGCGCATTCATTTAAGTTTGCTGCTGAACTGCAAGAAAAAGGTGCGAAACAAAACCCATATCTTATTCGCATTGAAACAAATGCTGGGCATGGTGCAGGTACGCCAACAAGTAAGATCATCGATCAATATGCTGATATTTATGGCTTTACCCTCTATAACATGGGTATTAAATCGCTATAAGGAAGTGTTTGCTTAACGAACATTGAAAACGCCGAGCTTAAGCTCGGCGTTTATATATCCATCAAATTAACTTTTATAAATCTATTCCCAGTGCGAAAATCATTTTGTAATCTTCTTTTTCTGGTACCACACCGTTTTCATCGGCAATAGGGTCGGCTAAGTAATCCCATACTAATGACATGTCAAAATCGATATCATCTGTGATCTCAAATTCAAACGCAGCCATTGCATATTGTGAATCACCCCCGGCGTCACTACTAGCCGTCAAATAACGATAATTGAGTGAAAAATCAATTTTCTTGGTTACTTCTAATTCATAATTTGTAGATATGAACCAAGACATTGATGAGTTGCTTTCATCTTCGCCTTCAGCAACAGTGTCAAATTGCGTTTTTTGGTATGCTGGCCCTGCTGTAAAATCCCATTCTGTTTTATCTGTATCCATTACATAGTAACCAACACCTGCGCCTACAGTGTATTTATTAGCGATATTTTGGAACGGATCACGATAGTACTCAAAGAAAATAGGGCGGTAATACATTTTTTGTGTATAAAACCAGTCATAAGTGCCGTTAGCACGAATGTTGTTTTTAGTAACTTGATTATCGCTGGTAGTCCGGTAGCCCAAAATTTCAGATAAAAAACGACTAGATGCAGTACGGCGTTTGATATCAGCTTTAACAGAATACTCAGTTTGGTCAGTATTACCGCGAGCTAAATCTGCACCCATCGACAATTTTATAGTCCATGCACTAAGTTCACTTTCTACTGAAGGAGCAATAGAGACTAAATCGCGATAACGGTACTTAGCAGGTTGTTCACCCACTTTGATAAAACCACCGGATATATTAAGTGCGCCGCTTAGCTCCTTCCCATCGTTAAAACGAACTGTATGGTGGCGGTCAGAGATAATCATGTAGACATCTTCACGATCGATTATTAATGTGTCGAGCACATCACTATCGAACTCGATCTCTTTATCATACATTGAGACAAGTTCACCTTTAAGCCACTCACCAGAGTTTAGTCGTATCCAATCAAATCGAGAAGCATCTTTAATTATTAAATTTCGCTCTTCAAGTAACGGATCAGGAAGTTGTTCTGCGCTATAGCAGGTAAATGTACTTACCATTATAGCGCTTAAAAGTAGGTGTTTTTTGAGCATCATTTCAATCCCTGTTAAATAGAATGCATCCAAAGAGGAGTGGTTATTTTCTAATAACCTGTTTAATTTTAGAACAGTTTTCAGCTGTATTCAAAAACTAGTCAAGAAGTAGGTAAAAACAACCTCTGATATGTTTTATAGGCATATTCATCACTCATCCCAGCTAAGTAATCACAAATTATACGCATAGCATTATCTTCTTGCTGATGAGCGTTAAGCCACATGTCTTGGGTTGTTTCAGGTAATAAACGCATGGGGTCACTAGCAAAGGCACTAAATAATTCAATTAGCAGATTTTGCCCTTTAAACTCAACTTGCTGCATTTTTGGCTCGCGAATTAACCGTTTAAAAACAAAATGCTTTAGCACGTTGAGAATTTCAGCAAATTCATCAGGTAAACTTACAGTGTACTGTAATATTTCAGATTCAAAATCAGTATTTTGTACAATTAATTTGGCATTAATTATAAAGGTGTTAACCAACTCACCAATGGCGTCCTTTCTTTCATATTCATGATGGGAAAACAGTCTAGCTGTAATCGAACTTAAGTGTGTTGTTAACCAAGCAGAGTCTAATTCTTGTAATTGTACTAAGGCATGGTTTTGCCAATCTGCAAGAGTTAAAACTTCAGTGGCTATGGCGTCTTCTAAATCGTGTACGGCATAAGCAATATCGTCAGCCAATTCCATAATTGCTGAATCTATTGATTTATAGTGAGTTTTAGCTCTAAATTCATCAACCTTATAGTGACTGCTCAGTAGTTGTTTATCATTATTCGACAGTGGGTCAATAATCCAATCGAAAATATCTTTATCATCTTGATACAGACCTTTAGCTGGTCGCCAATGGTCGGCTTTGATAAAGCTACGCTGTTCACTTTTTGGTGGAATGGTGTGCCACAAGTCATCAATAAAGGCTGGGTATTTAATAAAGCCAAGCAAGGTGCGTCTGGTTAGATTCATGCCATATCCATTAGAATAAGGCTCAAGTTTAGAAACAATTCTCAGGGTTTGGGCATTACCTTCAAAACCACCATGATCGCGCATCATGTAGTTTAATGCTATTTCACCACCATGACCGAAAGGTGGATGACCGATATCATGAGCAAGACATAAGGTTTCAAGTAAACTACCACTCGGAAAATTCGTAAATTCAGGGTGTTGCTTTTTTAAGTGGCGTAATAATCCACTACCAATTTGTGCAACTTCTAAAGAATGAGTAAGGCGAGTTCGGTAAAAATCATTTAAGCCAATACCCATAATTTGGGTTTTAGCCTGCAGACGCCTAAATGCTGCAGCATGTATGATACGAGAGCGGTCAACTTGCCAAGCTGAGCGGTTATCGTTGGGACGATATTTTTGCTGATCAATAATGCGAGCTTGCCAAGATTGGCACATAAAAATAACCTTCCTATTTCTCGTTTGGTTGCATTTAAGTATACGCAAGCGCTTGAAAATTGCGAGTAAATTGGCGGTTCATAACGCTTCTTTAGTTATACTTTAAGAAACTATCTCAGGGCTAATTCGCCAAAAAATGTCTGCTTTGGTATACTTCGCCATTGTGTGTGCGTGAAGTTACCGCATATTAGTAAAAGTTTATTTGAGAGAATACATGCTGAATTACGTTTTTAGAGCTTTACTGGCCGCTTTTTTTGCATGGGCGTTGTTGTCGCCATTTATGGATAAAGATACTCTGGATGAGGGGGATGAACAGTCACAGACAACACCTATTGGCACTCAGCGCGTAATCAAAAAAGAAAAGCCATTACATAATGTAAAACTGCCTGATTTTGCAGCGTTTACTGATGTGAAAGAAAAGAAACATGCATTTTTTGACTTTATCCGTCCTCATGTTGAGGCTGAGAATAAAAAGATCCTACAGCAACGTGCGCTCATAGAAATTGCACGCATGATGCTTGAGTATAATGAGCCGCTAAGTAGTAAACAGCAATCAGATATTAAGAAAATACTGACCAGCTACAAGTTACCAACCACTATTGATACCTTATCACTGACCCAAGCTCTGCGCCGTGTAGATATCATTCCAAAAGAACTTGCGCTTATGCAGGCGGCTAACGAATCAGCATGGGGTACGTCACGTTTTGCTCGAATTGGCTTAAACTTTTTCGGCCAGTGGTGTTATAAAAAAGGCTGTGGCATGGTACCACGTCGTCGAGCCAACGAAGCCGCTCATGAAGTGACTGCTTTTAAATCGGTACGTGCTGCTGTAAGCTCATATTTTAAAAATATTAATACTCACGCAGCGTATAAAGATTTACGATCAATTCGAGCCGATTTACGTCGCCAGCAAAAGCCAATTGATGCTACTAAGCTAACACAGGGCTTGTTGTCGTATTCTGAGCGCGGTGAAGCGTACATTGAAGAATTAAATAAAATGATAAATCAAAACAGAGCTTACTTTGATGAATAAATTCCTTCCGTGGTTAAAATTTACAACCATTGCGGTTGCACTAGGTGCAGTTGCCTCTAAGGCCGCTGCTACTGAATTTGTTGTTGCATACGATGGTTTTTATGATCGTTTGAAAGTCGTTAATAAAGGCGAATTTCAATACGCTCAAGTTAATTTTTATTTGTCTGATATTGCTACTAACGAAGTATGTACAATCAAATCAGGTAAAATAATTACAGAGAAACAAGAGTTTGACTTAACTTATACAGATAAAGCTCAATTGCTTTTACCTTTTGATAAGCAGCTAGATACAGATAAAGCCGTTATTGTTGTTCAACCAGAAAATCCAAAACATGATTGCCAATTAAGGTTGCAAATTGAAGCAACTGATCTGGCTGATTTTGAGCTTAGTAAAGCAAACTTGTATACGTTAAATGAAGAATTTGACGAGCTACTATCTGATTTGTCGGGCTTTTTCGTTAGCAAATTAATGTGGTTTTTGCTGCCTGAACAACAAGGTGTTGTACTAAAATTTAACGGCCAAGATGCTATCTCGGCAAACGGTGTCAGCTGTAAGGAGCAACGTTGCTCAATTAAGGTTTCTGATGACTGGCAAGATGATGAAACGGTATTAAGCAGTCATGCTAAGCTTATTAGCGCCACGCCTTGGATCGTTAAATAACCACTATACATCGGCTAAAATCGTTTAAATATCGACAAAAGGGATCTTATTAAGGTCCCTTTTTCAATGTTGAGAAGATAGTTCTTGTGTCTCTTTTTTTTAAAAGTTTATCTCGTTACTTTGGTTTAGTATCAAAATTGAAAATTCAATATAAATAAAGCAATTTATATAACAGCTTCTCTTGTCTAGTTTATTCCCTCATTTAATATTTTTTCTAATTACTTGTATTGCAGCGCAGTTTAAGTAACAGCTTGTATTTAGATATGAAAACGGTATGAAGATATAGGTTTTATCTGATTGTTTTTTACTATAGAAAAAGGGCTTGATTTTACTCTTATAGGCTTATTTTTAATTAGCTATAAAGTGCTAACTTTATATTTTTTAATGATTTTTCAAGAAATAAAAATATAGATTTAGATCAAGTTACTTAGCAATAACTGGCTTAAAGTAAAACTATATAGATCTCAATATAGGTACTTATAGTTTAAAAGGAGTCGTTATGCAGACAGTCAATGTCGAACCTGTATCAGTTAAAAAACAGAAATTAGCCGAAGCCAATGAGAAACAGGATGTAGTTTTTGATTTAAATGTTAAAAACCCAAGCCTAAAGTGGAATGCAGACGGTAAATATCCATATAAACGCAAAATGGACCTGGTTGAATACGAGCGCCATAAACACGAACTGCAAATTGAACTTTTGAAAATGCAAGGTTGGGTAAAAGAGACCAATCAACAAATAGTGGTTTTATTTGAAGGTCGAGATGCGGCTGGTAAGGGAGGCACTATTAAGCGCTTTATGGAGCATTTAAATCCGCGTGGTGCGCACGTAGTGGCTTTAGAAAAACCAACTTCAAGAGAGCGAGAACAATGGTACTTTCAGCGTTACATTAATCACCTGCCAAGCAAAGGTGAAATTATACTATTTGATCGCTCTTGGTATAACCGAGCCGGTGTAGAGAAGGTAATGGGCTTTTGTGATGATCACGAATATTTAGAGTTTATGCGTCAAACACCACAACTTGAACGTATGTTGGTGAATAGCGGTATTAAGCTATTTAAATATTGGTTTTCGGTCAGTAGAGAAGAGCAATTCAGACGCTTTAAATCGCGTCAAAACGACCCGCTTAAGCAATGGAAGCTGAGTCCGGTTGATATGGCATCATTGGCTAAATGGCATGATTATAGTGACGCGAAAGATGCGATGATGTTTCATACCCATACAAAAGATGCGCCTTGGACACAAATTCGCTCTGATGATAAAAAACGGGGTCGTATCAACTGTATGCGTCATTTCTTAAGTTGTTTGGATTACCCAGAAAAAGATCAGGATATAGTCAATCGGGTTGACCCGCTTATTGTCACTGAACCTACCCGCATGTCTACGCGTCAGTAAAGGAGAATACAATGAAAAATTCAGAGTCAATATTTGAAAAGCGCCTTGCAAAGCTCGAAAAAGTTCTCGAAAAAAGTAAAAAAGAGGTGGCCAGAACCTCAGAAATTGCAAAAGATGCAGCACTTAAAGCACAAGCCGCTGTAGAGTGTGCCAGAGAAGCAGAGAGCCTGGCTAAAAATGCTAAAAAGCGGTTGAAAGAAGCCAAAAAGCAGTTAAAAGAAGCTAAAGTGTTAAAAATAGCGCAGAAAAATGCTTCTAAAAAATCGGCAATAAAACGGGCTAAACGAATGGCAAAAAATAAGACAAAAACTAAAAACACTTAAGGTTAACAGGGGGCGCATGGCTCATGTGCCCTTTGTTTTTGTATTAAGCTTATTGCTGGACATTTTTACGATTCTCGTTATGCTAAACGTCAACTTTTCAGGGACTTAAAAGCATACTTATGAAAATTATTCCGGCATTTTTTGTTATTTTACTGCTATGTTCAGCTTGTAGCAGTTATTCACCTATCAACCAAGAAATGCAAACTAAGTTACAAGGCTCATGGCAGTCTACAAATAGCCCAGTTTGTGAAGCTAATTTTCATACTATAGCGTTTAAAAACAAAACATTAGAAATCTCTTATGACGAGCAGGGCTATATTTCTGAGACTGAAGCAAGAAAAACCTTTGTTTATACTATTTTATCGACAGAGAAAAATTTAATTCGAGTGCAGCTTGAAAATGAAACTCGCTTAGATAAAAAAGGTAAACCTGTAGTTTGGCACCTAAAACCACTTAGAAATGATAAATACTGCTGGGGCAGAGATGATTGGCCTGATCTTGCTTGTACAGCTTCGCGTTATAAATGCACAGTAAAATGAAGTTAGCTTATTGAAGTCAGAAAACCCTAAAATAAGCCTGTAAATTGATGATCCTTTAATGCTATTCATAAAGAGCCTTAGTTTACGTAATATCTTCACGAGTTATGCTTTTTAATTATCCCAAGCTAATCATTTCAACTGGCTCAAAAAGTCCGTATAATCCACGCCGAACTTTTTACTATGAAACATGGCTTAGTAAAGCCTGTATGAGCAGAGCAAATGAATCAAACTGATACTAGAAAAGAAACTCTTGAATTTAATAAACTTCAAAAGCGTCTAAGAAGGCATGTTGGTAATGCGATTACTGATTACAACATGATTGAAGACGGCGATGTTGTTATGGCATGTATCAGTGGTGGTAAAGATTCATTCGCAATGCTTGATATTTTGCTTAATTTACAAAAAGCTGCGCCAATTAAATTTGAAGTGATTGCCGTAAACCTTGATCAAAAGCAGCCTGGTTTTCCTGAGCATATTTTGCCTGATTACTTTGAAACGCTAAATATCCCGTATTACATCGTTGATAAAGATACTTACTCAGTAGTAAAAGAAAAAGTACCAGAGGGCAAAACAACCTGCGGTCTGTGTTCACGACTTCGTCGCGGTACACTTTACTCATTTGCAGAAAAAATTGGTGCGACCAAACTAGCACTAGGTCATCACTTGGATGACATCGTCGAAACTATGTTTTTAAATATGTTCCATGGTTCACGATTAAAAGCGATGCCACCAAAATTACGTTCAGATGATGAACGTAACGTAGTTATTCGTCCGTTATCATATTGTCGTGAAAAAGATTTAATTAAATACGCTGAGCACAAAGATTTCCCGATCATTCCATGTAACCTATGCGGTTCTCAAGAAAATCTACAGCGTCAATCAATTAAAGCGATGCTGACAGAGTGGGATAAGAAAACTCCAGGTCGCGTTGAGAGTATCTTTAAGTCTTTACAGAATGTCAGCCCAAGCCAGCTTGCTGATAGAAACTTGTTTGATTTTGAAAACTTACCACTTGATAGAGAAGGCAATCGTGAAAGCTATGACTTTAGCGAGGCGGTGGTCTCATCAACAAACATTGATGAATCAATGTTCATTGATGTAACAAATATATAAAAAAAGCCCCAAACTGGGGCTTTTTTAATACATATTCTGGTTGTTACTTAGCGAGTGGGCTTACATAGCCATCTGGTTTTAGGGCTAAGACATCGCAATCAAGACTATCAATAACGTGCTCTGCAGTATTACCAACAAGCGCAGCACTCAAGCCAGTGCGACCAACAGTACCAATCACTACTAACTCGCTGTTAAGGCGTGCAGCAACATCTGGAATGACATCTTCTGGTAAACCTTCCTCTATGTAGCATTGAGCTTGGTCAATATCAAACCCTTTAGCTAAAGAGAGCGTTGATTCAAAGTGATGTTTTTTGACTGATTCGTTATAAACGCCAGGATTAAACTCTGGGATTTCTATTGCAATATTAACCGGTGTTGCTGGGTACGCATTTACAATATTAAGCGTGGCATTGGCTAAGTCACAAATGAAGCGGGCATCATTAATAATACGCTTGTTAAGTTCAAGGTGTTGCTCATTTTCACTCACTGCGTTCACAGCCGCTAGAATATTCCCCTGAGCTGGCCATTCTTTTTCTTTAACAAGTAACACTGGAGCAGGGCACTTACGAATAAGGTGCCAGTCGGTAGGTGTGAAAATAACCGATTTTAGTGTGTCGTGTTGATGAGTGCCTTTAACAACAAGATCAAAACCATCGTTGATCACGGTGTTAATAATAGCTTCGTAAGGACGGTTATGCCAAACCACACAACTATCAATAGTGAGTTCTGGATAAAGTGCAATTTGTTCATTTAACCATTCTTGGCGGTCTTTTATCACGGCTTCTCGCATTGCTTCACGCTCATCAGCTGAAAGCATAGTTGTCATTTCATAAGAGAAGTCGTAGATACTGAGGAAAGCGGTGATGGTCGCGCCAGATTTTTTGGCTAGATCGATTGAGCGACTTAAACTGTGTTGCTGCTCTTTAGTTGGGTCTATAACTGCTAAAATTCGTTTAATTGCGTCCATGTGCTGCTCCTTAACTGTTCCGCAAAAAGTAGTACTTTGAGTGTAACCTAAATTTAGAACAGTTAAAGGGGTAAACAGTATAAAGTTGCGTTAAATCAAACTCTATTTACATTTAATTGCCGCTGTTGTAGCAAGTGCCTGCTGGTCCAAAATGGTGATAAACTTGCCCTCAACCTTAATAAAACCAGCCTTTTGAAAGCGACTTAAAAGGCGGCTAATTGTTTCAACAGTTAGGCCCAAGTAGTTACCGATTTCACCACGCGTCATAGTTAAACGGAATTCTTTACGTGAAAAACCACGCTCACCAAAGCGTTCAGCCAAGTTGTAAATAAAACTTGCAAGGCGCTCTTCAGCTGATTTTTTGTTGAGTAACAACAGCATTTCTTGGTCGTAGTTAATTTCATTACTCATTAAACGCATAATTTGTTGGCGCAATTTTGGTAATTTACCGGCTAATTCATCAAGCGTATCGAATGGAATTTCACACACCATAGATGTTTCAAGGGCTTGAGAAAAACTTTGATGTGCCATTTTGTTGATTGCATCGAAACCGACTAAATCGCCAGCTAAATGGAAACCGGTAATTTGCTCGTCACCTTGTTCAGATAGAGTGTAAGATTTAAACGAACCTGAGCGCACAGCATAAATGGCATTTAAGCTTTCACCAGATTCAAATAAATAATCACCTTTATGCAGTGGTTTTTTACGTTCGATGATTTCATCTAGACGATCCATTTCTTGACCGTTTAATGAAAATGGTAAACATAGCTGGCTGATACTGCAATTATTACAGCTAATTGTGCATAAGCCTTTTGACTTGTTTTGTGAGAAGTCCATACATCAAATCCATTCAAATAAGTTAACAACCGCTAAGATTAATGAATTAGCTTATCGGTTGCTATAATTAATAAGTATATACCGTACCATATTATTACGCTGCCTAGAATAACCCTAATCCAAACATGGTTGAAAATAGTGTTTATTTTTTGACTGACTAGACCAATACTAATCATTGCAGGAAATGTCCCTAAGGCAAAAAATAACATTACCCCAGCACCGTGAAGGGCAGAAGGGCTGGTAAGTGCCCAAGTTAGTGCCGAATAAACTAATCCACACGGCAGCCATCCCCATAAAGCGCCATACAACAGGGCCTTTGGCGTTGTATCGACAGGTAGTAAATAACGATTCAGTTTAGATAAATGCTGCCATACTAGCGTTTTTCCTAATTTTTCTAGCCACTGTAGGGTGGGCGCTAGGCGCATGATATAAATCCCAACAAGTAGCATAAAAATACCACTTAGAAACGATAAACCTACTGAGATTGAGGTATTTTGTGCAGCGAAGCGACTACTAATACCGGCTACTAGAGCACCGGCAAGCATGTAACTGAGCGCTCTGCCAAGGTTATAAGCAACAGAAAAGCGAACTGCACGATTTTTGCTAGCGGCAAGTTGTAAACTACTGGAAATACCACCACACATAGCCAGACAGTGACCACTGCCTAACAAGCCCATTACAAATGCACTAATAAACAGCGGATCAATCATTACTTTTGTTGTGCTGCTCTTTATCGTCTTCAAACAGGATACTGTGGCCCTGTTTGTTTAAATCAGAAAATTGTTCGCTTTTTACAGCCCAAAAGAACACACCAATAGCAATTAGCACAAATAAAATGGCAATTGGGATGAGGATGTAGATGATACTCATAGTTTTAATAACCTTAATGAGTTGGTAATAACCAAAATGGAGCTTGCAGACATACCAATAACGGCCATCCAAGGAGCTACAAGTCCTAGTGCTGCAAGTGGTAAAATCGAACCATTGTAAATAAGTGATAATGCCAAGTTTTGCTTAACAATACGGCGAGTCTTCTTCGAGACAGTAAGCAAATGTTCAATGGCGGTTAGATCACCATTGAGTAATACCACATCGGCACTATTTTTGGAAATATCGGCGCCAGTTTCCATCGCAATAGATAAATGGGCACTTGCAAATACCGGGCTATCATTCACACCATCACCAACCATAGCAACAATGGCACCTTTGCTAGCCAATGCTTCAACATGGGTTTGTTTGTCACGAGGGCTACATGCTGCATGTACAGTATCTAAATTTAACTGCTTTGCAATTTGCTCACCACTGTTTGAAGCATCACCAGTTAACATATGACACTTGAGCTGCTGTGAATGCAGTTTAGTAATCAATTTTTCTGCGTTGTTACGTAAGCTATCGGCTAGGTAAAAGCGCGCAACTACTTGTTTATTGATATACAAGGTTGCTTGAGCATCTGCTTTATCAGTATCGAACCAGCCACTTTTACCTATCGCATAGTGCTGATTATTAAGTTCTGCTGTAATGCCTTTACCCGGTTCGATTGTAACATTCTCAATTGGGTTCACTGTATCGTTGAAACCAGCGAATGCATTAGCAATCGGGTGCTCAGAGAAACTTTCAAGTTGCGCTGCTAGTCGTAATGCGTCAGCTTCACTATACTGGCTGTTTACTAGTTCAACTCGCTCTATAGTGAAACGACCTTGGGTAAGGGTGCCTGTTTTATCAAAGGCAATATCGGTTAGTTGCGGTAGCGTTTCTAATACATGGGCTTGTTTAATTAAAATTCCACGCTTTGTCAGGCTTGCTACTGCACACGTAAGGGCGGTAGGAATCGCTAAGCTCAGTGCGCAAGGGCAGGTTGCAACAAGCACCGAAATAGTAATCCAAAAAGCATGCTCAGGGTCTATTTGATACCAGCCAATCGCTGTAATTGACGCAAACACTAATAAACACGCTACAAACCACTGAGCCACCTTATCAGTTATTTCAACTAATCTTGGGCGTTTAGTTAAAGCTGTGTGTTGTAACTTTATAATTTGATTAAGTAAGGTATTTTGACCGATTTTGTTGATCTCAATACGGATCACACCATCGTGGTTAATAGTCCCTGCGTATACTTGATGGTTAATAAACTTATTAACTGGCTGATGCTCACCTGTCATCATGGCTTCATCAACAGTTGTTTGACCTTGTATAACGATACCGTCAGCAGGAATCGTTTCGCCTGCTTTAATTAATACAACATCACCAAGTCTTAGCTTTTTAGCCGCAATAATTGATTCTTGATTGTTTTCATCGATGATACGGGCTGTAAGGGGCAGTAACTTTTGCAAGTTAGCAGTAAACTCACTGGCTTTTAAGCGAGCTCTAAATTCTAAATATTTACCTAGTAATAATAAAAAGGTAAACATACAGATAGATTCAAAATAAACTTCGCCAACAGACATTAAAGTGGCATAACAACTTGCCCCATAAGCACCAAAAATTGCTAAAGATACGGGTAGGTCCATATTTAGCTGTTTTGCTTTTAAACCATTAATCGCATTAGTTAAGAATGGTAGGGCACTATAGAGAATTACCGGTGAAGCAAGCACAAGGCTTATCCAGCGGAAATACTGTTCGAAGTTTTCTTCCATGCCCGAGAACATGCCAAAATACATGGCAAAAGCGAACATCATTACTTGCATGGTCATTAGACCCGCAACACCTAAACGGCGGATATAGGCTTTAGCAGCTTGCTGTTTTTGACTGGCCTCAAGGTCTGCCTGAAACGGATAAGCTTTATAGCCGATTTCGTGTAATGAGGTAATAATTTGGCTAAGCGGAGTAACCGATTTATCCCATTGGATCATGGCACGGTTGGTCGATGTATTTACATCAACGCGTTTTATCGCTTTTAGATTGAGTAATTGTTTTTCGATTAACCACGCACAAGCAGCACAGGTTATGCCTTCAACCGTTAGTAGCACCTCGGATAAATTATTAGAGGCAGAAATAAACTCGTCTTGAATATCTTCGTTATCGTAACTTTTGATCAACTCGAGTTGCTCTGGAACAAGTTGTTCAACTTTACCAGAGCGTACGGTTCTAAATTTATAGTAATCGGTCATGCCTTGGGCGACGATATTTTCTGCAACCGTTTGGCAACCAATACAACACATAGGTTGTGCCTTACCGTCTATTTCGACAGTCGCATTAAAGCCTTTTGGCACACTTTCAAGACAATGAAAGCAATTATCGGACATTAGAGTTTACTACTTATATTCAGGGCTAATCGAAATTGTTTTATCAGTTGGTAAAATGATGTCTTCTTTGAGTTTCCAACTGTTATCTATTGGTTCAATAAACACTGTATATGCGCCGTCAACATGAGCGTCGAGTAGGGCTGTAAAATCGCCATGGGCGTTTTTCATTAAGCTCACATCAAAGTCATTTGCCTTAATGGTGCGATGATAAAATGACATTTTTAAAGAGTGGACATTGCTTGCATCACCTTTAGTGAAGGTGAATGCAACTTTGTCGTTAGTAACATTTAAATCGCCATGTAAATAAAGCGCTTTTGCTTTATTAAATTTGCTGAGTTCAAGGTTAATTGCTTTACCTTTTTTATAGTAATCATCAACAACCATATCTGGGCCGTTACCAATTGCCATATAAATAAGACCAGCGCAGCCAATGATCGCTGCAAGAGGAAAAGAGATTAAAAACCATGGCCAAAAGTTTTTATACCAAGGAGTGGGTTTCATAGTACTTATACCTTTAAAAACGTTGTAAGCATTTTATCGGATTTAAAAGCAAAAGACTAAAAAAAAGCCTCTAGATAGAGGCTTTTTTGATCTTAATTAATCTATTGAATTAAATGATTAATTGTTTATACATTTTTTTAACCGCGTGGTTATTTATCTTGCGATAAGCTGTAAACGTAAGCAGTTAGTAGGTGTACTTTATCTTCACCTAAAATGTCTTTCCATGCTGGCATTACACCTGCGCGGCCATTGGTTAGTGTTTCTTCAACAGCACGTTTTGAACCACCATATAACCAGATGTTATCTGTTAGATTAGGTGCACCAAATGGTAAGTTGTGCGCAACCGAACCTTTACCGTCAGCACCGTGACACGCAGCACACATTGCAAACTTAGCAGCACCTGCAGCAGCGTCTTTTTGGTTAACTGTACGGCCTGAAAGGCTAAGTACGTGAGCAGTCATTTCTTTAATGCCTTGCTCGCCAAGCGCATCACCCCATGGTGGCATCGCAGCTACACGACCATAAAGAAGTGTTTCTTTGATTTTGTCTGGTGTGCCACCATATAACCAATCGTTATCCGTTAGGTTAGGGAAGCCTTGACCACCACGTGCATCTGAACCATGACATTGTGCACAGTTTTGTGAGAACAAACGTTGACCAATTTCAAGCGCTTTTTCATCTTTAACTAGTGTTTCAATATCTTGTTTTGCAAATGACTCAAAGATTGGGCCAAAACGCTCATCAGCGGCAATAAATTCTTGGTCTAATTGAACGTTCTCACCATTAGCTAATGCTTGTTCAGTCGCTTCTTTAGACTCAGCTAGAGAAGTAATACCTTGGTTAGAACTTGTCCATTTACCTAAACCTTCCCAGTTACCTAAACCTGGGTAGGCTGCAAGATAGTATACAGACCAAATAAATGTTGCGAAGAACATGTAAGTCCACCATTTTGGAAGTGGGTTATTTAGTTCTTCAATGCCGTCAAACTCGTGACCACAGCTTTCGCCTTCTTTAACACCTGTGTAGTTTTTCAAGTTCCACAGAAGTAGGCCGAAGATGATAGCAAGACACGCTAGGGTTAATACAATAACCCATATACTCCAAAAGCTAGTCATTTCTCAGACTCCTTTTCCTCGTTAGAGATTGTGTTGTTGTGTTTTTTTTCATCTTCAAATATGGCATTAGCAGCGTCGTCAAATCGGCTTTTGCTACGCTTGCTGTATGCCCATACAACAATCACAATAAACAGTACTAAAATTACCAGAGTCAAAATGCCTCTGTATGTTCCGTAATCCATAATAATTACTTCAAGTGTGTGCCAAGCTGTTGTAAGTAAGCGATTAGAGCTTGCATTTCAGTTGCGCCTTTACCATCGTTCATGGCTTCGATTTTCGCAATGTCAGCTTGTAGCTCTTCGTCACTACCATAACCTTTACCGTCGTAACGGTCGCTAGCTTTGTCAATTCCGAAGCTATCACGGAATATTTGAAGCTTTTTAAGTGTATGGGTCGTATCGACTCTGTTTTCGTCTAACCAAGGAAACGCTGGCATGTTTGACTCAGGAACCACTGCACGTGGATCCATTAAGTGAGCATGGTGCCAATCGTCTGAGTAACGCTCACCAACACGAGCTAGGTCAGGACCAGTACGTTTAGAACCCCATTGGAATGGGTGATCCCATACTGACTCACCAGCTACAGAGTAGTGACCATAACGCTCAACCTCGTCACGGAAAGGGCGAATCATTTGTGAGTGACAGTTGTAACAACCTTCACGCACGTAGATGTCACGGCCTTCCATTTCTAATGCTGTAAGAGGGCGTAGGCCATCAACAGGTTTAGTCGTATCATCTTGGAACATTAGTGGAGTAATCTCAACTAGTGCACCAAAGCTGATTGCAAAGACAGTCAAGATAGCCATAAGGCCAACGTTCTTTTCGACTATTTCGTGTTTGTTTTGTGAATTATTATTGCTCATCGTGCTACTCCATTATGCCAATTGTGCGTCAGCGTCTAGTTGAAGCGAATCTTTCTTCGCAGCAATAGTACGATAAACGTTGTAAGCCATAATTAGCATACCTGTTACGATGAATACACCGCCTAGGAAACGCATTACATAGAACGGATACGAAGCTTCTAATGACTGTACAAAGCTGTACATTAACGTACCGTCTGAGTTTACTGCACGCCACATTAGACCTTGCATAACACCTGAGATCCACATTGCTACGATGTATAAAACAACACCAACAGTGTGTAACCAGAAGTGCGTGTTAACTAGTTTAACACTGTACATACGGCCTTGTGAGAATAGTGCAGGGATTAGGTGATAGATAGCACCGATAGAAATCATTGCAACCCAACCTAGTGCACCTGAGTGTACGTGACCTACAGTCCAGTCAGTGTAGTGAGAAAGCGCGTTTACTGACTTGATAGCCATCATTGGGCCTTCGAACGTAGACATACCGTAGAAAGATAGAGAAACAACTAAGAAACGTAGTACTGGGTCAGTACGTAGTTTATGCCATGCACCTGATAACGTCATGATACCGTTGATCATACCACCCCAAGATGGAACGAATAGGATAACTGACATAACCATACCTAAGCTTTGCGTCCAATCTGGAAGCGCAGTGTAATGTAGGTGGTGAGGACCTGCCCAGATGTACAAAGAAACAAGAGCCCAGAAGTGAACTACCGATAGACGGTATGAATAAACAGGGCGACCTGCTTGTTTTGGTACGAAGTAGTACATCATACCTAAGAAACCAGCAGTTAATAAGAAACCAACAGCGTTGTGACCGTACCACCACTGAACCATTGCATCTACAGCACCTGCGTAGATAGAGTATGATTTAGTTAGTGAAACTGGAATTGCCATGCTGTTTACAATGTGTAAAACGGCAACAGTAATGATGAAACCAGCGTAGAACCAGTTCGCAACATAGATGTGCGATACTTTACGCTTGATTAACGTACCAAAGAATACAACTGCGTAAGTCACCCAAACAACGGCGATAAGAATATCGATTGGCCATTCAAGTTCTGCGTATTCTTTAGAGCTTGTGATACCTAATGGTAAGGTAATCGCTGCTAGTACGATAACAAGTTGCCAACCCCAGAAGGTGAAGGCTGCTAGTTTATCTGAGAAAAGGCGCGTTTGACATGTACGTTGTACGACGTAATAAGACGTCGCAAAAAGTGCACTTGTACCAAATGCGAAAATTACTGCGTTC
>MDTG01163382.1_pt1 | contig 37174 bp, 40 predicted proteins | sample 811421 | NCBI WGS metagenome assembly MDTG01 (sample SAMN05326645, study PRJNA326480) | marine metagenome | isolation source: seawater | place: Pacific Ocean: South East | collected 2011
GTAATTCTTATTTAAAATCAGAAATAGACCAAATTCCATCCATTGGAAAAAAATATGCAAATCTCTTGATTAGACATTTTGGCGGCATTAAAAGATTAAAAGATGCTTCTTATGAAGATCTCTTAAAGGTAAATGGCATTGGTGAGCAAAAAGCCAAGCTTATCAAGAAATATTTGAACTGAATTACTTATGAAATCATTACCAAATTTTCTATCTTTTTTGAGAATTCTATTGGTTTTGCCAATTATTTATTTTTTGGAAATCGAAATGTATTCATTATCCGCTTTTTTATTTTTTCTTTCTTCTATAACAGATTTTTTTGATGGATATTTGGCAAGAAGGTACTCATTAGAATCAGAATTAGGAGCTTTTTTAGATCTAATCGCCGATAAAATTATGGTAATTTCTATTCTAATTTGGTTAGTTTTTATCCTTTCAGATCAAGCACTAGCTATAATTTCAATATTAATTATTTTAAGGGAAATTATCATCACTTCCTTTAGATATTATTTAATTTTAAATAAAGCAGACATTGAATTAATTAAAGTAAATAACTATGGAAAATTAAAAACAGCTCTTCAGTTTTTCTCTATTTTTCTTTTAATTTTAAGTCCCTTATATAATGATTTTTACCTATCGTTTTCCTTGATTCTCCTTTTGATATCAACTTTAATTTCTTACTTTTCGCTTACTATTTATTTTTTGAATTGGATAAAAAAATAGAGCATGGATAAGTATAAAGTTGACTGTTTAGTAATAGGTGGAGGTGTTGCTGGGTTAGCTTCAGCAAAATTTTTATCCCAAGAATTTAACAAAACTTATTTAATTGAAAGAAATAATTATCTTGGTATGGAAACTTCGAGTAGAAATTCTGAGGTGATTCATGCAGGGATTTATTACAAAAAAAATTCTTTAAAGTCGGAACTCTGTTTGAAAGGAAAAAAAATGCTTTATAAATATTTAGCTGAAAAAAATATTGATTTTAATAATTGCGGAAAATACATCGTAGCTACTGACAGAGAGGAGAGTGAAAAGCTTGAAAAAATTAGATTGAATGCACTTGATTGTGGATTGGAAGACTTAGTCTATGAACCAAACTTAAAAAGGATTTATCCTTTTTTAAAAGTAAAAAATTCAATTTTTTCTCCTTCTTCCGGAATTTTTAATAGTCACGAGTATTTTAAAGCCTTAGAAAAAGATTTTTGTGAAACCGGAGGATTAGTTCTTTTAGGAAATGAGTGCTTAGATATAGAAGAGTTGGATGACTTTTTTGAAATAACTATAAAGGATTTAAATAATGATTTGATCTATATTTTGCAAACTAAATGCTTAATTAATGCTGCAGGCATTCATTCTGCTGAAGTTGCAAATCTTATAGATAAATCAAGAGAAATAGATATTCAGTATATTAAAGGAGAATATTACAACTATTCCGGTAGAGAAAAAATTAATCATCTAATTTATCCTGTTCCTAATAAACTTAGTTTAGGTCTTCACGCAACCATAGATCTTGGAAGTGGAATTAAATTTGGTCCTTCAGCCATAGAAGTACAAACATTAAATTACGAAGTAGAAGAAATAAATAAAATTAATTTTGTTCAATTATTGCAACACTATTGGCCATCAATTGAAGAAAACAAGTTGTCACCGGATTATTCAGGCATTAGAGCAAAAATAAGAGGATCCGAAGACTTTAATATTGAAAAATTAGATTTTAAGGGCAAAATTGTTATCAACATTCTTGGATATATTTCTCCTGGCTTGACTGCTTCTTTGGCTTTAGGAGAGAAAATTTCAAATTTAGTCAAAAGTTAAAATTTTTAAAATATGTTTTATAATCCATTTCTAAAGGCTGAGTGGCAGAGTGGTCATGCTGCGGACTGCAAATCCGTCTACGCCGGTTCGATTCCGACCTCAGCCTCCAAAAGCTTTAGAAAAGTTCATAAAATGTAGATAATTTTGAAGCTATTTTCTCTTACTTTGAAATTTATGATTGCAGTTCTCAAAAAGGCTTCTTAGGTGCTAATATGGTTATAGCATTCATTTACAATGAATAAAAAAATTATTTATAAGGAGAATATTTAAATTGCCCAGGTGGTGGAATTGGTAGACACAAGGGACTTAAAATCCCTCGAAGGTGACTTCGTGCCGGTTCAAGTCCGGCCCTGGGTACCAAGAAGATATGTCGGAAGAAAAATTAACAAATAATAACCTTAAAGAAATAGATCTTTTAGAAATCTTAAAAATTATTTATGACATAAAAATAATCTTTTTCTCCTCTTCTTTTCTTCTTGGCTTAGTATTTTTTTTATATTCTTTATCACTTCCTGACTTATTTGAATCCGAGATTAAGTTAGACACTAAACATCAACAGAATCAAAGAGGATCATTTTCATCTGTAAATAGTCAATTAAGTGGTATTGCTTCATTGGCAGGATTTAATTTTTCTCAGGGTCAAGGAGATAAAACTGCCGCCGCAATAGAATTGATAAAGTCTCGAGACTTTTTCAAATATCTCATGGAAGATGAAAGCATTCCAAAGGAATTCATCGATATAAATTATAAAGAAGAACTTTTTCTTGAGAAACATAGCGTTTTTTTATCAGATCTAAATATTGAGGAGGACCCTATATCAGGATTTCTAGACATATCTTATAAAAATAAATCACCGGATTTTGCAAAAAACTACTTGTCATTTATTGTTGAACAAGCAGACAAAAAACTTAGAGATTTTGAAATTGAAGAAATTGAAGAGGCACTTAACTTTCTTTACAACGAATTAAAAGTAATCACAGAAAGCGACGTTCGTCTTTCAATAAATCAATTAATTAAAACTGAATTGCAAAAAAAAATGTTTGCAAATATTAGTAAAGAATACTTATTAAAGACAATTGATTCTCCATATAAACCCAAGATTAAATCTGAACCAAATAGGTTAAATTATTTTATTGTGGGAATTCTTTTTGGTATATTTTTGAATTTTATTTATGTTTTTTACAATTACTTTTTAAAAAGAAACAAAGAAAAATGACCTTTTTTCGAAACATTTTAGCTCCATTGGTTAACATCTAAACTTTTAAAGTGAATATTCTCGTTACCGGAGGTTTGGGCTATATTGGAAGCCATCTTGTAGTCGGACTTGTAAAAAATGGCTTCTCTCCATTAATAATTGATGATCTTTCAACAAGTAAAACTGATGTTCTTGATAAAATAAATAAATCTGTTGAAAAAGAAATTCCTTATTTTAATCTCAATATCAGTAACTTTGAAAAAATTACGAATATTTTAAAAAATAATGAGGTAAAAGCTGTTTTCCATTTAGCTGGATTCAAATCAGTCAAAGAATCTATAAATAATCCATCTAAATATTATGACAACAATGTGAAGGGAACATTAAATTTATTAAAAGCTTTAGAAACGGCTCATGTGAAGAAAATTATTTTCAGCAGTAGCGCTTCGGTTTACGGAGATCCAATTTACTTACCTATTGATGAAGAACATCCTTTAAACCCAAAAAATCCGTATGCTGAATCGAAAATGATTATTGAAAATCATTTAAAAAAATTAACTGAATCAAATTCAAATTGGAAAGCAATTTCACTAAGATACTTTAATCCTATTGGCTCTCATGATAATAAGTTATTGGGAGATCGTCCTTCAAAAGAGCCAGATAATATTATGCCTCTAATATGCAAGGTTGCTCTGGGAGATAAAGAAACTTTCAAAGTTTTCGGAAACGACTATAAGACAAAAGATGGAACAGGTGTCAGAGATTATATACACATACAAGATCTGGTAGATGCTCACATTTCTTGTCTAAAAGTTTTTAGAAAAAAATTCAAAAGCTTAAAAATATTTAACGTTGGCACAGGAGAAGGATATTCTGTTCTTGAAATCTTAAAAATTTTTTCAGCAAAATCAAATAAGAGTATTCCATACTCATTTGAGGCCAGAAGAGAAGGAGACGTAGACATTAGTTATGCAAAGGTTAAAAAGATTTTTGAAGAAATTGGATGGAAAGCCGAAAGATCACTTGAGGACATGTGCTTATCCGCCTGGGAGTTTAATAAAAGTAAATGAAAAAAGCTTTTGACGGTTTAAATTATGACGAATTTAAAAAGTTAGCTCTTGACGAGTCATTGAGTTCATATGAAAAAATTGGCTTCCCTGATTCTTATAGAAAAGGTTTTGAAAATTTAATTTTTAAGGATTTAAATTTTAAATTGAAAAAACTAACTTCTGAAAAAATAAATATTTTAGATATTGGTCCGGGTTGCTCTGATCTTGCGTTAAAAATAATTAAAAATAGTATTGATAAAAAGCAAAACTTGCATCTTATTGACTCTAAAGAAATGTTAGATCTTCTTCCAGATAGTCATTATATTAAAAAAATAGAGGGAATCTTTCCTGACACGATTTTAAAAAATTCATTAAAAATAAAATTCGATGTAGTCATCTGTTATAGCGTGTTTCATTATATTTTTGCTGAAAGCTCTATCAAAAAGTTTGTAAAACTATCATCAAAAATACTTAAAATTGGAGGTCAAATGTTAATTGGTGATATTCCAAACATTTCTAAAAGAAATAGGTTTTTTTCAACCGAAGAAGGAATAAGATTTCACCAAAAATTTATGAAATCAAATGATTTGCCTAAAATGATTGTGCCAAAAAAAAATGAAAATCATATTGATGATGATGTATTAAAAAAATTAATTTTTGAATTTAATGCTCAAAATTGTGATGCTTCTATTCTTACTCAACCAAAATCTCTTCCTATGTATAATAGAAGAGAAGATTTGCTAATAACCAAATATTAGAACTCTTATGTCAAAAAAACTAATAATTGTTGGAAATTCAGCATTTTCAGAAATAGCAAAAGAATATTTTAACAATGACTCTGATTATGAAGTTGTTGCCTTTTCAGTAGAAAAAAAATTTATAAAAGAAAAGAGTTTGCTTGGTCTGCCAGTTGTAGAATTTGAGTCTCTAGAGAAAAAATTTTCACCAAAAAATCACTCTGTTTATGTAGCAGCTACTTATACGCAACTCAATAGACTCAGAGCAAGACTTTCAAAAGAATCAAAAGATAAAGGTTATAAATTGGCTTCATATATTAGTTCAAATTCATTTGTATGGAAGAATGTAAAGCTAGGAGAGCATGTTTTTATTTTTGAAGACAATACCGTTCAACCTTTTGTTGAGATTGGAGATAATGTTCTTTTATGGAGTGGTAATCACATTGGACATCATTCTACTATTCAAAAAAATGTTTTTATTTCTTCGCATGTTTGTATTTCTGGATTTTGTAACATAGGTGAAAATTCTTTTTTAGGTGTAAATAGTACAGTTTCAAATAATGTAATAATCAAAAAAAATAATTGGATTGGACCAAATAAAACGATAATGAAAAATACGAAAGAAAATGCTTTCTATAGGAAGGATCACCCAGATGAGGATGAGAAAAGTTCACTAGAACTATTTAATTTAAAATAAATGAAATGGAAAAAGTTGGGGTTGGTTTGGAAGCCCTCAGATAATCGTGAATGGTCAAAAACTCATGCCACCTGTCCTACTCCGATCCTTTTAGACGAAAATAGGCTCAGAGTATTTATTCAAACAAGAGATATAAATAATATTGGAAGAGTGAGTTATGTGGATTTAAAACCTGAAAACCCATTGGAAATAGTTCAAGAAAGTATCAAGCCAGTTTTGGATATAGGTGAACCAGGGGCGTTTGATGACAATGGAGTTTTTCAAACTTCGATAATAAGAAATAAAGATAACGATCTTTATTTATATTATGTTGGTTTTGAAATTTGCCACAATATTCGGTATAGACTTCTAACAGGTTTAGCAATCAGTAAAGATAATGGAGAAACTTTTAAAAGGGTTTCAAACGTTCCAATCCTCGAAAGGAGTAATGAAGAAACAATTATAAGAGGAGGTCCATTTGTCTTGTTTCATGAAGATAAATTTAAAATGTGGTATGTAAGTGGTAATGAATGGGAAAATTTAGATGGAAAGGAAATGCCAGTTTATGACTTGAGATACCTGGAATCTAATGATGGAATTAATTGGCCAAAAGAAGGAAAAATTATTCTTAAGATTGATCGTGAAACAGAGCATGGTTTCGGCAGACCTTTTGTAGTTACTGAAGAAAATTCTTATCATATGTATTACTCTGTAAGAAAAAAAATACCACTTCAATATCGGCTTGGTTACGCTACCTCTAAAGATGGTATAGCTTGGGAAAGAAAAGATTCTGAAATTGGTTTAGATATTTCAGACAGATATTGGGAAACAGAATCAGTTGAATTTGGAGCAGAATTTTCTTTCAATGGAAAAACATGGTTATTTTATAATGGAAATGATTTTGGAAAAGATGGTTTTGCTATAGCGTTACTTTCTGAAAAATAATGGATATAAATTTATATGAAGATAAACTTTCTGTTGACTACGAAAATTTTCTAAAAACATGTATCAACTCTACTTTCTTGCATTCAAGGGCCTTCCTTTCTTATCATAAAAATAAGTTTCGTGATAAAACTATAATCTTAAGAGAAAAAAATAAAATAATTGGCGTCCTTCCTGCGGCTGTGGATTTAAACGATTCAAAAGCTATAGTGAGTCATCCTGGACTAACATATGGAGGCTTTCTCCATGATGGCAATCTTAAGGGAGAAAAGATGATTAACGCCTTTCAAGAGGTTATTAATTTTTATAAACGCTTCAGTTTCGATAAATTAATATACAAATCTATACCACTCAATTATTTCAAGACACCTTGTCAAGATGACCTTTACGCTCTTTCATATTTGAAAGCCAAAAAATTTAGAACTGATCTATCAAGTGTGATTTACTTAAAAAATAGACTACGTATTTCTTCAAGAAGAAAAAGAGGTTATGAGAAATCAATAAAAAATAAAATAATTCTTGATGAAGGAGATCATCTTCTTCCGAGAGTTTGGTCTATTTTAGAAGAAAACTTAAAGAACAAGTATAAGACTCAACCAACTCATTCTTTAGAGGAAATAAAAAGTTTAATAAAACTTTTCCCCGAAAAAATTCAGGTATTGGCTTCAAAGATAGAAGATAGAGTTTTGGCAGGAGTAGTAGTTTTTCACACAGACAACACTACTCATTGTCAATACATAACTTCATCTTCGGAAGGACAAGATCTTTCCGCATCAGATCTATTATTTGAAAAATTAATCGGAAAATGTGTGAAAGATAAAAAAAGTTTTTTTTCTTTTGGAACCAGTACCGAAAATCAAGGTACAATTCTCAATACTAATCTTTATAAATTCAAAAGTGAATTTGGAGCAGGAGGAATAATTCAAGATTTCTATGATCTATCTTTCTAATCTTTTCAAAAAATAATTTATGGACGAATTCGATATCATTTCTTTTAAGACCATTAAAGATAAAAGAGGCAATTTATCTATTATTGAATCTACAAAAGATATACCTTTTGATATAAGGAGAATATATTATCTTCATGATGTTCCAGAGGGGGAAATGAGAGGATCCCACGGACATAGAAAACTGCAACAATTTTTTATTGCTCAATCAGGAAGTTTTAAAATTAAAATAGATAATGGCATATCTAAAAAAGAACTTTTAATAGAAAACAATGGTTCTGGGCTTTATCTGCCAGAAGGGTTATGGAGAGAACTATACGATTTTAGTGAAGATTGTATATGCCTTGTTTTAGCCTCTCAGCTTTACGAGCCTGATGACTATATTCATGTCTATGAAGATTTTTTAGAATTTAAAAAAGTTTAATTATGATTCCTTTTATTGATCTTAAAAGAACTAATGATCAAATTTTTAAAAAAAAAGGATTTAAAATTGAAGAATTCTTATCCGAAAATAGTTTTATATTAGGGAAAAACTTACAAAAATTCGAAAGTAATTTTTCTAAATATTTTGAAGCAAAACATTCTTTTGGAGTTGGAAATGGTTTAGACGCCTTGTCAATTGCCTTAAAAAGTTTAAATGTAAAAAGAGGCGATGAAGTGATTGTTCCTTCTCATACATTTCACGCAACTTGGTTGGCCGTTTCAAATATTGGCGCTATTCCTATACCAGTAGAAATTTCTGAAGATGACTTCAATATTGATATAAACCTTATTGAAAAAAAAATTACGAAAAAAACTAAGGCAATTATTCTTGTTCATCTATATGGTCAACCATGCAATATTGATGAGGCAAAAAAGATCGCTGTTAAATATAAATTAAAAATTATTGAAGATGCTGCGCAAGCGCACGGAGCTATATACAAAAATAAAAAAATTGGATCACATTCTGATGCTGTATGTTGGAGTTTTTATCCAACAAAAAATTTAGGTTGTTTCGGAGATGGAGGAATGATTTCAACTAACAATGATGATTTATCTGAAAAGATAAATGAACTTAGAAATTATGGATCTTCAAAAAAGTATTATTATGGCTCTATAGGATTTAATAGTAGATTGGATGAAATACAGGCTTATATATTAAATTTTAAAATTAAAAAATTAAACTCCTGGGTCCAAGAAAGAAACAAAATTGCTAATTTTTATTTACGTGAAATTAAAAACCCCCTTATAGATTTGCCTGTAGTAGGAAAAGATCTTTATCACGCTTGGCATTTATTTGTAATAAAATCTAAAAATAGAGATTCTCTTATAGAATTTTTAAACCAAAAGGGTATAGGTACTATGATCCATTATCCGATACCTCCCTCAAAGCAAAAATGTTATAAATCTCTGAAATATAAATGTTCTGTAGCAGAGAAAATCTCCAATGAAGTTTTAAGCCTCCCTATTTATCCTGGTTTAAAAGATTCTGAGTTAAAGTATATAGTTGAGAGCATAAATAATTTTAAATTATGAAAGTTGTAATACTCGCAGGTGGTCTTGGAACTAGAATCAGTGAAGAGACTGATTATAAGCCAAAGCCAATGATTGAAATTGGCGGAAAGCCTATTCTTTGGCATATATTAAAAATTTACTCTCATTATGGTTTGAATGATTTTATTATTTGTTGTGGATATAAAGGATATGCCATTAAAGAATATTTTAAAAACTATCTATTACATCAATCTGATGTAATTTTTGATCTCAAATCCGGTAATGTAGATATTTTGGAAGAAAGGTCTGATGACTGGAAAATTACTTTAGTTGATACTGGAGAGTTTACTATGACTGGAGGCAGGCTTCTAAAAATTAAGAGTCTTGTTGAGAAAGAAGAATCATTTTGCATGACTTATGGAGATGGTTTATCAAACGTAAAATTAGATGAGCTTATCAAGTTTCATAACAATCATGGGAAAAGTGCTAGTGTTACTGCTGTTCATCCTCCTAGTAGATTTGGCTCTTTAGAAATAAGTGAAAATGTTGTAACAAATTTTGAAGAAAAACCTAAAGGAGAAGGTGGTTTCATTAATGGTGGTTTCTTTGTTTTGAATCCCTCGGTTCTAGGCAAAATAGACGGCGATCTATGTGTTTGGGAACAATCTCCGATGAGAGAACTGGCATCTGAAGGAAATTTAATGGCTTTTCAACATAAAGAATTTTGGCAACCTATGGATACTTTAAGGGATAAATTGAAACTAGAAGATTTATGGTCTACTGGTAAAGCTCCATGGAAAATTTGGAAATAACTTTTTCAAATGAATATAGAATTTTGGAAAAATAAAAAAGTTTTTATCACTGGACATACTGGTTTTAAGGGGGGCTGGTTAAGTTTATGGCTGACTAAAATGGGGGCAGAAGTAAAAGGATATTCCTTGCTTCCAGACAAGCCTCAATCTTTTTTTTCATCAACTAATCTAAGTTCTATTTTAGATTCCCAGATAGGAGATATCAGAGACGAAAAAAATCTTTTGAAAAGTCTTAATCTTTTTAAGCCAGAAATAGTTTTTCATTTAGCGGCACAGCCTTTAGTAAGAAGATCATATCAAGAACCTATGGAAACATTTCATACAAATATTATTGGAACTTCTAACTTACTAAATTCTCTAAGAGGTATTGATAATTTGAGGGCAGTAATAGTTGTTACCACTGATAAGTGCTATGAAAACAATGATTTAAGTGTTGCCTTTAAAGAATCAGATCCGCTTGGAGGAAAAGATCCATATAGCGCTAGTAAAGCATGTGCAGAAATTGTTACATACTCTTTTAAGCAATCATATTTCAAGGAACAGGATATCGGGGTTGCCTCAGCAAGGGCAGGAAATGTAATCGGAGGAGGAGATTGGTCAGATGATAGATTGATACCAGATGCATTAAGATCATTTTCTAACAATGAAACATTGACTCTAAGAAATCCAAACTCAATCAGACCCTGGCAATACGTTTTAGAGCCTTGTCTTGGATACTTAGTTCTAGCAGAAAAATTATTCGATGAGCCAAGTAAATTCTCTTCCTCGTTTAATTTTGGCCCTTCAAATGACGGAGAAAAAAAAGTGTCTTGGATAATTGAAAATCTTTCAAAATATTTTAAAGATCCTTCTTGGGAGCAAGATCAATCTTCTAATCCGCATGAATCTAAAATCTTAAAACTTGATACACAAAAAGCTAAAAAATTATTAGCTTGGAATCCTAAATACGATTTAGAAAAAACTCTTGAAAAAATTTATCAATGGCATCATCATGCTTCTTCAAATTGTGACATGCGAGAATATTCATTAAAAGAAATAGATGAATATTTTTACTTTTGTGAATGATAAATACATGACAAATCTAGAACAAATTTCATATGCAAAAACAGTGTATGGAAAAGAAGAAATTGATGCAGTCGTAAAATGTCTTAACGAGTCTACCCAAATGGGAAATTACTCAAGGCAATTTGAAAAAAAAATAGCTGAATTATTCTGTAAAAATCATTGTCTATATGTAAATTCTGGATCATCAGCTTTATATATTGGGGTAGAAGCGCTTAACTTTCCTCAAGGTTCTGAAGTAATTACTCCTGCTTTAACTTTTTCTACATCGGTAGGGTGTTTATTAAAAAATAATTTAATTCCCGTATTTGCAGATATAGAAAAAAACACTTACTGCATTGACGTCAAACAAATTGAAGATTTAATTTCAGATAAAACTGTTGCGATATTAGCTCCAAATTTAATGGGTAACTTATGTAATTGGCCAGAAATAAAAAAAATAGCCGATAAAAATAATCTAGTTGTTATAGAGGACTCTGCCGATACGCTTGGTGGAAAAATTGATGGAGTTTACTCAGGGACTTTTTCAGATATGTCTATTACAAGCTTTTATGGTTCGCATATTATAAATTGCGCTGGAAATGGAGGAGCACTTGCAATTAATGATAAGAAAGTAATGGAAAAGTCAAAACTATTAAGATCATGGGGTAGAAGCTCTTCTCTATTTGATGAAAAAAGCGAAGCTATAGAGAATAGATTTAACATTAATCTCGAAGGCATCGCATACGATGCAAAGTTTGTATTTGAAACAGTAGGTTATAATTTAGAAGGTAATGAACTCGGAGCAGCCTTTGGTTTGGCTCAGCTAAATAAACTTCAAGACAATATTGATATTAGAAAATCAAACTTTTTGAAACAAACGGAATTCTTTTCTTCTCATAGTGATTTTTTTATTAATCCAGTTCAACACGACAATATTGATTCTGCTTGGCTAGCTTTTCCTATTATAATTAAGGAAAATTCTCCTTTCTCAAGAAAAGATTTTCAGATTTATTTGGAAGAGAGGAACATACAAACAAGAGTAGTTTTTACTGGAAATATTATGAAACAGCCTATGATGAAGGATAGGAATTTCAAAGTAAATGATTTAGGTTATAGACGTACTAATGAAGTAATGGAAAGAGGAGTGCTACTTCCAGTGCATCATGGACTAACGAAAGATATGTTTAGCAGATTGCATGAAACAATTAATGACTTTTTGAATAACTATAATTAATTTCTTTGATTCTTTCTGCTGAGCCGTCTATTACAAAAAAAATACTCATTACCTTAGGATATCTGGTGATTTGAAAAAATACAGATACAATAACGTTTAATATCATTGGCTAGAAGTCAAAACTATCTTAAATGCATAGCAATGTAGATTTATTACGAGCGAGTCAAGGGAATTTTTGTGGAGTAAATTTCTTATGAGAGATGTTATACAAAATATCATTAATGAAAGTATAGATGAGATAAACGATTTTCTGCCCCAAGATAGCCAAATTACCAAGGACGATGATCAACTTCTATACGGTACAAACGGAGTCCTGGATTCAATGGGCATTATTAATTTCTGTCTTTTGGTTGAAGAGAAGTTCGCGGAAGTGTTTTCAAAGGAAATAAGTCTAATAGATGATAGTGCATTTTCAGAAGAAATGTTACCAATTGAATCTGTAAGAAATCTCAAAGCATATCTTACTAAGCTTAAAAGCCTTAATGAAAGCTGAAAATATAAATATAATTTCTGATTACAATGTCGATAATTTAGTGGCGTTATTTAATAACGACCATAATCTTCCAGCTTGTCATGCCAAATCAACGCCTTACGGTCAAGTTCAACAATCTTTAATTTCAAATAGTGAGGAAATCTGGAGCGAAGAAACATCTGCAACCATAATCTGGACGAGTCTAGAAACTGTAAGTCCGAGTTTTAAGTTGCTAACTATGAATTCATCAACTTCTTTAGATGAAATTGAAAATGACTTGAAAGAATACTGTGATTTAATCATAGGCTCTTCTAAAAAAACGAAAAATATTTTTATTCCATTTTGGATTAATGTATTTTCGCATAGGGGAGTTGGACCATATGATTTTATACCGGGAAAAGGAATATCAGGTACAATTTTATATGCTAATAATTTCATTCGAAATTATTTAAAGGATTTTAAAAATATTTTCTTTTTTAATACTGAATCTTGGATTTCTGCAGGTCGCTATGATCACAAATCTGAGAAGCTATGGTACATGTCCAAGACTTTGTATTCAAAAGAAACATATCAAGCGGCCATCTCAAACTTTAAATCAACTATTAGAAGTCTCAAAGGAGAGGTAAGAAAACTTTTAGTCCTTGATCTTGATAATACATTGTGGGGAGGTATTGTTGGTGATGATGGTTATAAAAATCTTAATATTGGCGGGCATAATCCAATCGGTGAGGCTTTTGCAGATTTCCAGAGATCTATTTTGGCCCTTAAGAACAAAGGAATTTTATTAGCGATATGTAGTAAAAATGATGAAAAAATTGCATTACATGCTTTAGAAAATAACAATGAAATGATATTAAAGATAAATGATTTTTCGAGTTGGCAAATAAATTGGGACGATAAAGCAAAAAATATGCAAAAAATCACTGAAGACTTAAATCTTGGGCTTCAATCAGCAGTTTTTCTTGATGATAGTCCATTTGAAAGAGGAATTGTGAGAGAGATGCTCCCAGAGGTTTTTGTTCCCGAAATGCCTCAAAATCCATATGATTACAGAAAATTTTTATCTCAATTAGATTGTTTTGATGTTGCAGATATTAGCGATGAAGATAGAGCAAGATCGGAAAATTATAAATTAGAAAAAGAGAGAAAAAAAATTAATCATGAAAGTGATAGTTTTGAAACTTGGATAAATAAGCTTGAATTAAAAGTAAACGTAGAAAACTTAAATGAAAATAATATTAAGAGAGCGACTCAGCTGTTAAATAAAACCAATCAAATGAATTTAAGGACAAGAAGGCTTTCTGAGAATGAGTTAATTAGCTGGGATAGTAAAAAAACTAATCAGTTTTGGTGTTTTAACGTTAGTGATAGGTTTGGTGAATATGGATTAACTGGATTATTCGGAGCCACAATAGAAGGTGATAGTGCATCAGTAACTGATTTTGTTCTAAGTTGTAGAGTGATGGGCAGAGGTGTGGAAAATGCAATGTTAGGTTTTATTTTCCAGCAAATAAAGAGAGATTTTCCTGAAGTTACTTCTATAGTTTTTATTCATAAAGAGACCGAAAAAAATCAACCTATTTTTGAATACCTACTTAATTCAGCTCTAACAAACCAGTCAGATTCTATAAGCACGTTTATATGGAATTTTGATAAAAATTTTATTACTCTACCTTCAATTCAGGTTTCGTATGCCAATGAATTATCAGTTTGAAATTACTAAAGAAATTATTCACGAATTTGCATCAATATCTGGTGATTTTAATTCACTTCACACAAACAAGGCATATGGAAAGCAAAGCGCTTATGGTGATAATGTAGCCCATGGAATTATTCCTGTCTTATTAGTTTTAGCCAAGGTATTTAAAGATTATCAAGATAAAAAAACAGTAGCATGTCTTTCTGAGGTGTTTTGTTCATTTGTAAAACCCGTCCTAGTTGGAGATATTATCAATGTCTCATTTGAGCTAAGTGAGACAATTGATGATAGTGATCTTTATCACTTTCAGATACTTGACAGCAATGATGCTGAATTAATTACTCATGGTAAATTCAAGATTATTAGCCAAATAACAAATAAAGAAAGTTTTCAAGAACCTGAGGGCAAATTAAGCAAAACAGTATCAATTGTCCATCCTGATGTCCCTGAAAAAATTCAATCATTGAAAGATATTCATATTGGTAATGGCTACGAATTTAATTTCAACTCCTTCAGATTGAGTAATTTATCAATTTTTAACCTAGCTAATATTGACTCTAAAAATATTGTCGAATTGAACCTAAAAGATAATTTTCTCTCAACTCAAATGATTTTCTTGTGCGCTTTATCAACATCTGTTGGGATGTTCATGCCAGGTAGATATGCAACATTTTCAGATTTCAAAATAAAGTTTAAACCGTTTGTTTTAGATACAGACTATAAACTCGTTGGCGAGGTAGTAAGTAAGAATGAACCAGCTTCCATGATAAAAAAGACTGTGAAATTTCTCAAGGAAAATAATGAAGAAGTTGCAGTGGCAAAATTATCAGTTAAATTGGTTGAACCAAAGGCTGCTCTTATAGATCAATATAGTTTGGCTCAAGAAACAGAGAGTTTTGGCCTTGAAAATAAAGTTGCATTGATTACCGGTTCAAGTAGAGGGGTAGGCTCAATTATAGCCAAATACTTATCATCCTTTGGGGTTAAAATTATTATTAATTACCTTGCTAATACTGATGCAGCTGACGCAGTTGTTAAAAGTATTATCTCTGATGGAGGCGAGGCAATTGCAATAAAGGCTGATGTCAGTGACGAAGAAAGTGTTAAAGATATGCTATCAACAATTGATCAAAAATATGGAAAATTAGATATCCTTGTCAATAATGCCGTCAGTGGTTATAACTTGCAGAATTTTGATAGTTTATCTTGGGATGATTTCAATCAAGAGATGAGCGTGGTTGTAAAGGGTGCTTTTATTTGTTCTCAATTTTCGATACCTTTAATGGAAAAATCTGGAGGAGGAAAAATTGTTAATATTTCTACTCAAATAGCAAGTCATCCGATCCCTAAAGCAGTTAAGTATGTAACCATTAAATCAGCTCTAGAGGGCTTAACTCGATCCATGGCACTTGATTTAGCAAAAAAAAATATACATGTTAATTCGATTTCACCAAGCATGATGCAGACAGATTTAACTAATAATGTATCTGAAATGGAGTTTATGTTAGCCAAAAAATCAACCCCATTAGGAAGAAACGCTGAGCCTCTTGATGTTGCAAAGTGTGTCTTATTCTTGTGTTCATCCTTATCTTCTTTTACAACGGGACAAAACATAAAAATAACTGGGGGAAACCCACCTTTCTAAAAGTCATGAAGAATTTTAATGAAAAAGATGTTACCAGGACCATACAACACCACAAAACCTTTTGTAAGGAAAACGTATTAGATTTGTCTTCTAATGACTGTCGCATTGCTTATCTTGAACCGATAGGTGAAACATATACTGAAAATGATGTTGATTTATTAACAAAATGGAGGGCTGCGAATCAAATCTGGTTTCCTTCACAATTTAATGTTACAAAAAAAGGAACCGAGAACTGGCTGATAAATCAAGTTATAAAGAATGAGACAAAAATTCTATATATGATAAAAAATTTAGAAAATAAAAGTATTGGTCATATAGGATTAGCTTGCTTTGATTTTAATACTGGCTCATGTGACATAGATAACGTGATAAAAGGTGAGGAGGATTTTTCTAGCAATATAATGATGTTAGCTGAGCAGGAAATGATTAACCTTGCTTTTTCTATTTTGGGAGCGACATCTTTACGCGCTCAATTATTTGATGATAATTTGCCTTCTAAACTATTGCATTTTAGTAATGGATTTAAAACAGATAAAAAGATAGCCATGAAGGAAAGAGTTGAGGATAATGGTATTTTTTGGGATGAGATACCTGAGGAGGAATTAAAATCTACACCTGCCGAAAGATATTTTTTACATATGATTTTAAAATCAGATTCATACTTTTTGGGGAACTAGATGCCGAGTGATGCGGCAATTTTTGTTTCAATATTTTTAAGTTAACATGAAACAATTAATCGTTTTTTCAATAACTATAATTAATTTTTTATGATTCTTACTGCTGGACCGTCAATCACCAATAAAGAAATTGAGTATGTTAATGATGCTGTGAAGAATGGATGGAATGAGAATTGGAATTCTTATTTAGTAAAATTAGAATCTGCATTTAAGAAAAAATTTAATAAAAAATTTGCATTACTTACTTCATCCTGCACAGGTGGAATGCACATGGGAATGAGAGCATTGGGAGTTGGAGAAGGCGATGAAGTGATTGTCCCAGAGTTAACTTGGGTAGCAACAGCATCAGCCCCTTTTTATTTGGGAGCAAAACCCATTTTCGTTGATGTTGATAAAGATACTTGGACTATAGATATTGAATCTGCAGAAAGAAAAATTACTAATAAAACAAAAGCTATCATGCCAGTTCACCTTTATGGCCATCCATCTAATATGGAAGGAGTAATGTATTTAGCTGAAAAATATAGTCTCAAAGTTCTTGAAGATGCGGCTCCCGCGATAGGAGCAAAATTCAAAAATGATTATTGTTCAACATTCGGAGACGTATCTGTTTTTAGTTTTCAGGGTGCAAAAATGATGGTGACTGGTGAAGGAGGAATAGTTCTTACAGATGACGAAGAGGTTTTTTCAAAAATCAAGCAATATTCTGAGCATGGAAGAAGCACTGACCCAAATAAGACTTTTTGGATAGAGACCATTGGGTACAAATATAAAATGTCCAATATTCAAGCTGCTTTGGGCTTGGCTCAATTTGAAAGGCTTGATGAACTCATTGATAGGAAAAGAGAAATATTTAAGATCTATAAAGAAAATCTAGTGGATATTCCTCTTTTATCACTTAATGAAGAGGCAGATTGGGCGTATAGTATTTATTGGATGACATCCATAGTTCTTCAAGAAGGAGTAAAAATTACTAGAGATGAAATGATATCTAGGTTAAAACAAGATGGTGTTGATTCTAGACCAGTCTTTCCAACCATAAGCAAATATCCTATGTGGAAATCTGATTGCGTAAATCCTAATGCTGAGTTCATTGGGTCAAGAGGAATTAATTTACCTAGCGGGCACAATTTAAAAGAAAGCGAAATTATCAAGGTCTGTTCACTCATAAAAAAATATATATCAAGTTAAACATTAATTTTTGTCTACTTGATTCTAAGCCACTAGAATTATCAAGATGGATTCAAAATCTCTAGCAACTTTAATAAGAAAAAATTCTTTGAATATGGTGCATAAAGCGAGTGCTTCTCATATAGCAAGCGCTTTATCAATAACGGATATTGTCGCCGTTCTCTATGCAGATATTATGAAGTACGATATCAAGGATGCTAAATCTCAAACTAGAGATAGATTCATCCTAAGCAAGGGGCATGCATGTGTTGCAATATACTCCGTTTTGGCGGAAGTGGGATTTATAAACAAAGATAGCCTTGAAACCTACGGAGAAGATGATTCTTGGTTAATGAATCACATAAGTCATCATGTTGAAGGTGTAGAGTTTTCAACCGGAGCACTAGGCCATGGATTGCCTTTTGGCGTAGGAAAAGCACTATTTTCAAAAATAAAAAATAAAAAATGGAGAACATATGTTCTTTTGAGTGATGGAGAATTAGATGAGGGCTCAAATTGGGAGGCTTTTATGTTCGCCTCACATCATAACCTTAATAATCTAGTATCAATAATTGATTACAATAAATTACAGAGTCTAGATACAATTGAAGCTACTCTTCAGCTAGAACCTCTACGTGATAAGTTAGAATCTTTTGGATGGACTGTTGAGGAGATAGATGGTCATGATCATGATGAATTAAGAAAATCTTTAAATAAAAAAAATCATAAACCGTTGGCTGTCATAGCACACACCACTAAAGGCAAAGGAGTTTCCTTCATGGAAAATAATGTTTCCTGGCATTATAAATCTCCATCAAAAGAAGAACTCAAATTAGCCCTTAACGAATTGAACATTAAAAATGAGAAATGAATTCATAAGGCATTTAATTAATCTTGCTGAGAGAGACGAATCCATTTGTCTTCTGGTAGGAGATTTGGGATATGGAGTTGTAGAGAATTTTGAAAAAAAATTTCCTGATAGGTTCTATAACCTGGGTGTGGCAGAACAAAATATGATAGGTGTGGCATCTGGCTTAGCATCTGAGGGATTTCATGTTTTTGTTTATTCTATTGCAAATTTCCCTATCTTTAGATGCGCTGAACAGATTAGAAATGATTTCTGTTATCACAACCAAAATGTGACTATTGTTTCTGTTGGCGGAGGCTTATCATACGGAAATCTTGGGTACTCTCATCATGCAGTTCAGGATTATTCCTTTATGAGAGTCTTACCAAATATGAAAATTTTTTCTCCTGGCGACCCTAACGAAGTAAAAATTTGTCTAGACTTTCTGTGTAAAAATAAATCACCCTCTTATCTTAGATTAGGCAAAACTGGAGAGGAAAGAATTTCAGGACCTAATGAAATCGAATCTCCTGGCCAGTTAAGGGAAATTTACAACTCAAATTCAAGTACGACTGCAATAATTACAACCGGAACAACGATTCAAGACATTATTGAATTCAAGAAATCAAAAAAAATTCTGGAAAATGTTGATATTTTTACTTGTCCAATATGGGGAATAGATTCGAAATTAGAATTTGAAAAACTTAGTCACTATAAAAAAATAATAACAGTAGAAGATCATCTGGAGCATGGCGGTTTTGGATCATGGATTTTAGAGAAAATGCCTATTAACCAGAGAAATAAATTAAGAATCATTGGATTATCATCAAAAATAACTGGCATGGTTGGATCTCAAAAAGTTTTAAATTCTGCTGGCGGTATTAACATCAACCGTATAAATAGCGAAATTGGTGATAAATGATTTACGCAAGAAGATTAGCGATTTGCATCATAGTTTCCTTTTCAAGGTTATTTGTCATATCAGAAATCTTCTTATTTTTTAAAAAAAACTATCCTTCTTTTTTTAATGAAATTATCCACAGTTTAAATTATGAACAAGTTAAGAAGCTTTCCTATGCGAAAGAATTTAGAAGGATAAGTGACGACGACCTTAATGAATTTAAGATTAAAGAAATAAAAAAAGAAACATTAGAGAAATTGAAATCAGTTAGAGTATATGATCTCTCTGAAAAGTATCATTTAAAAGTCAAAAGTAGAGAGATTAATTTCTTCAAGTTTTCTGATGCTGCTATTAGTCCAAATTCAGATTTAATTAGACTAGGCGATGAAGTCTTTTTTAAAAAAGACAAACATCCTGAGTCAATTCAAGAAATCTTTTTAGATGAAGATATTTTGAAAATCAATGAAAATGGATTGATTCTGGCTTCTACAGCCTTCAAGGAAAGAAAGCATTCAATTGGATTAAATCTTTGTGGGGTAGGTTCTAATTCTTGGTCACATTTTGTTGCTTGTATTTTTCCGAAAATCATTAGTTTTGTTTCTCTTGAAATTAAAGGTCCACTGAAAATCTTCGTATCAGATTCATTAGATGAAAATTGTATAGAACTATTAAATACTGTTTTGCTTGAAACTGACGCTCCTCATGAAATTACAAAACTTAAAAGAGGGGAGATTGCTCATTGTAATGTTTTATATCATTTTGATAATTTTTCTTATGTTGCGAACCATTCAGAAATACCAAGCCCTTATTTTATTGTAATTCCGGAGATAACCAGGAATCTATTAGGAAACTTTTTTAAGAAATATTTTTATAATTCCGAAAGAAGAAAAACAAAAAAAATTTATATAGGCAGAAACTCATTTAGAGATCTAAACAATAGATCTGAAATTAGAGATTACTTTATTCAGAAAGGATTTGAGGAAGTTTTCCCACATCAACTTTCTATTGCTGAAAAAGCTGAGCTCTTTGGATCAGCTTCACATATTGTTGGACCTAGCTCTAGCGCTTTAACCAATCTTCTATTTTCATTTGGAAAGACTAAAATATTAACTTTTATTAATTTTGCTAGAGCCCAAGATACTTTTTTTGGATCACTTACAGATTCAGAATCCTATGATCACGATTTAACTTTTTTATTGGGCAAAGAAAAAATCTCCTCTGATTTGAATAATTCCTACCAAATAGATAAACAGACTATTGAATCTGTAGTTAAACAAACTAATTTTTTCTGATGGCTGAACAAAAGCACTTAGAGAAAAATATTTTGAAGAATATTTTTTTTATAGGCGGTGCAAATATATTCTCAGTGATTTTCGGGATCATAAGAATGAAATTTATTGCTTATATGTTCGGTCCCAGTGGGGTTGCCCTTTTAGGACTATTCCAGCAATTTACCATTTCTGGAAGTGTGACAGCAGCTCTTGGAATTCCGCTAGCATCAACACAGTCAATTGCAGAAGCAAATTCTAATAGAGATACGAAAGAATTATCTTTAAGTGTATTTGTACTTTTAATTTGGACAATATTTTCATTTATATTAGCCGTTTTATTATTATTTGCTTTTTCTGAATTTTTTGTAAATTTTGTTTTTAACAATTTAATTGATTTAAAAATCTTTTATTTGCTTTTAGCGTCAACTGTTCTAGCAATCTTAAGCAACGCAGTAATTTCCTTTTTGCAAGGTTTAAGATTGGTCAAAGACTACACTAAACTTACAATTTTTTCAGGAGCATTAGGAACCTTTATAGGCTTAATAACAATTTTATACCTTGATGAAGATGGTATTATTTTCATAATTTTATCTTTAAATTTTTCTTTATTTCTTCTTGGGATTGGCTTTCTTTACAAAAACAGAAACCATTTGTCTCAAATTTTCTCACTCAATAATGTCTCGCAAGATTTTAAAAAACATTTAAAGAAAATAACCTTTTTAGGTTTCGCCATTGGTGCCTACACTATACTGGAACAAATTTCTTTTCTCTGGATAAGGTTTTATGTAGAAAGTATTTATGGTTTAGAGGAGTTAGGAATATTCCAGTCAGCTTTCACTATTTCAACTATGTACTTAGGTCTAATATTTGCTGCTCTTTCAAAAGATTTTCTTCCTAGTATTGCCGAGGCATCATCTAATTTAAAACTTGTTAATGAATTAATCTCGAAACAGGTTGAGTTAGCATTACTCCTGTCTGTTCCGTTAATTATATTAATGATTGGTTATTCTCCCTTAATACTTGAAATACTTTATACGAAAGAGTTTAGTGAGGCTCAAAATTTATTAAAAGTTTTATTATTTGCAGACATTATCAAAGTAGTAAGTTTTCCTGTTGGATTTGCCATTTTAGGACTAGGAGATAGCGATGCAGTTAAAAGACAAGGACCAACTCAACTTATGTTATTAGTTGCGCTAGTTTATTTTTTTCTTCCAATTTTAGGGATTATTTCTTATGCCTACATTTACCTTCTTACTTCTATTGTAGGATTATTATGGGGCCATTTTTATTTATTTAAAAAAACTGGCTACTTAATAAAAAAAGAATCATTAATTTATAGTTTTATCGCTCTTCTAGCCAGTTTTTCAATAATTTTTGCTGGAAAAATTTTTGAGTCAAAGTTTATTTTTATAGTTAGCGGAGTTCTTTTTGTCATTTTTGCTTTTTACTCTTTCAATAAAGTTAGACAATACTTATATGTCGATTAAGTTTAGCTAAATTAAAAATATAGATAATGAAATCCCCTTTGGTTAGTATATGTTTTCCCACATTTAATGCCTCTGACTATATAGAAATAGTTTTAGACTCAATAAAAAATCAAATTTACAAAAACATACAAGTAGTTATTTGCGACGATAAATCTGATGATGAAACCCTAGCCTTGATTGAAAAATATAAAGGCGCACTAGATATCAAACTAATAAGAAATAAAATTAATAGAGGAGTTGCCTGCTCTGTGGCTGAATGCATAAAAAATGCTGATGGTGAATTTTTATGTATGTTGGGTCATGATGACATTATTCATAAAGAAAAGGTTAGTAAACAAATTCAGATAATGAAGAGTAAAAATTGTTCGATAAGCTTTCATTCTCTTGGTCAATTTGATTGGAAGATTAAAAAAATTTCAAAAGAAAACTATTACACTTATAAATTTAAAGAGGATGTAAAAAATATTTCTCTTAATCAATTAAGTACATTTCCACTATTAAGCCCCTCGGTTATGTTTAAAAAGTCTATTTTTAATGAAAAATTCTTATTTTATACTTCAAATGAGGTTGACTCTTTGTTGTACTATCTGATGATAGATCAATGTAGGGGAAAGATAGCATTATACAAAAATCACCATACTTATTATGGAATAAATAATCGTGGTTTGAATGCAAAAGATAAAAGCGAAAAAGGGCACTTATCAAAAAAGATATCCATAGCAAAATCTAAGAGCTTAATTTTATTGAAGCTTTTGGAGGAAGAAAATTTGAATTATACAAATTTTTTTAGAAAAGAATTAATAAAAAGCTACTTAAGTTTGATAAAAAATGATTCAAATTTTTTTTCCAAAGTAAAATACTTAAAAAAGATCTTTGAAACTATATTTTTTTTATGAAAGTAAATTTATCTCATCCAAAGTATGCCACAAGATGGCTTAAGACATTATCTCCGCATCCAGAATATGGCCTACTTTTCAAAAGATCAAAATTTTATCCTCAAAACTATTTAGGATTTTCGTTTAAGACAAATCACCATGGCCTCAGGAGTAATGGAAGTCCCGCCTCAAATAATGTTATTGTCGGAACTTCTTTTGCAGCTGGTGTTGGAGTAAATGAGGGAGAGAATTGGTATCAGTTAGATGAAAGTTTGTTAGATTGTTTTAATGTTGGCATGCCCGTGGGACTATCAAACCACCTATCAAGAATTCGTGATATTTATGATGGCAATTATGAAAATTGTATCTTTCTTTATCATCCCAATCATTTAATCACTTCAAAGATTTTCTATGATTCTCGAATTAGTGGAAAGAACATATTTGATCATATGAAGTGGAGAATAAAATTTCATGAGTATCTTTTACTAAGATTAAAGCATCCTTTGAAAACTTTGAGCAAGACCATGACTGGAAGATTAGTTTATGATTCAAATTATTTATTAGATAAAAATTACTGTTATTTTGACCTAAGTTCTGATGAAGAATTTATCAAAAAGGAAATTTCAACTTTTGCTGATATATTCAGAAATTTTAAAAAAATTTTTTTTATTAGAATACCAATTAAAGAAGAGCTATCAGATCTAAAAAATTTAAGTTCTCTAAGAAAAAATATTCTAGAAAACTACAAATTTATAAAATCAAATTTAGATCCAAGAATCGTTCACTATGATTTTACTAGGGATTTTAAACTTCATCATTATCATGAGATGGATAACCACTGGAATAAAGAAGGTAACTTATATTTTAATCATTTATTGAAAAAAAAAGTTTATCCAAAAATGAATTTCTGAATAATATATTGCTGACATGTTAATTCTGAATTTTGATATAATTATTAATAACAATTTTTCTAAAATTAGATTTTCATTTGGCAATCATATTTGCGCTTCTTAATATTAAGGTTCAAGAGAGAAGCAAAGATCTGGTTGAGTTTGAGACAGAAGTTTACAAAAGAGAATCTCTGAAAATAATTAGTTTTTATTTACTGATCTTTTGAGTAAAAAAGCAAAATTTCTTCATTTTGATTTATTTAAATCGAAACTATCCGATATGAACAAAGACGTACTACATATTCTTCTGTGTGGCGGTGAGTCCATTAAACTTATTCTTAAAAGTTTTTTTGAAAGCAGTCGAAAAGCTTCATTTATACTAAATATTTATCTTTCAGATGAAAGACTCGTTCAACTAGACTCTTCTGATTCAAATTTCTTTCAAATTTCTGCCCTAATGGAAGAAATCGGTTTTGATAGTTACAAAATAAATCAATTTAATGAATCTTTTTTTGAAAGCGTTGAAGATAATTTTTTTGATTTCTGTTTTTTGTCTTTAGCTAAGGATGGACACTATGCTGGCCTGGTAGATATGAAAATATCAGATGAAATGATTATTTCAAACCTAAAAATAAATAACGAAGATTTTTCTAGAAAAACGTTAAATTTTCCTTTTTTTAATAAAATGAATAATACCTATTTAATAATAAAAGGATCAGATCGATTACAAAATTATGAAAAATTAAAGAATCAAAATGATAATATCGTAAAGCGTTTAGAAGTTAAAAATCTCTTATATATTGAATAAATAAGCTACAAATGTCCGATAAAAAAGTCAAAGCTTCGATAATTGGTTTCGGTAAGATGGGAGTCATCAGGGAAGAGGCCTTAATTAAAAATAAAAGAGTAGAAATTAAATCAATTTTTGAGCCTTCTCTTTCTACTCACGATAAATATGCATTGATTAAAGATGTTAGAGAGATAATAAAAGATAAGTCTATTGATACTGTTTTTCTATGCTCTTACAACAAAATGAACATTGATTTAACATTTGAGTGCTTAAAGCATGAGAAAAATGTTTTTTGCGAAAAACCTCCTGCATTTTCTTCCGCTGAAATGCTAAGGATTATTGATTTAGAAAAAAAGTCTGGAAAGAAACTTATGTATGGCTTCAACCACAGACATCATCCGTCTATAAAAAAAATTAAGGAATTGGTTTCAGTTGAAGAATATGGAAAAGTCCTCTGGATGAGAGGAAGATATGGTAAAAGTGTAGATGAAGAATATTTATCCACATGGAGGGCAAATAAAGATTTAGCTGGAGGTGGAATCCTTTTAGACCAGGGTCTACATATGCTTGATCTTTTTAATTACATCGCAGGAGACTTTGATGAGGTAAAGGCCTTTGTATCCAGCCTTTATTGGAAAACTCCGGGAATAGAGGATAATGTTTTCGCTATGATGAGAAATTCTAAAACTGGAGTTTGTTCTTCTCTACATTCAACCATGACTCAGTGGAGGCATTTATTCTCTCTAGAAGTTTTTTTAGAAGAGGGTTACATGGTCTTAAATGGCCTTCAAACATCTTCAAATACATATGGAGATGAAATTCTGACTATTGCCAAAAACAGAACAAAAGCACCAGCGGCTTCTTGGGATGACGAAGAAAGAATTGAATTTAAAACAGATAATTCTTGGCAAGAAGAAGTAAATCACTTTATAGACTCTATTTATAATGATGAGGAAATTCAAATCGGTAATAGCTACGATGCTCTTAAGCTGATGCAATTAGTTGATAGAATTTATGATAATGAGAGACGCGAATCAGAAAAACTATATACTTCTTTATAAAATTTAAGATGCAAAATTTTTTAGAATCATATTTTGAAGAATACCGGAAACTTTTAACCTCTGATGATGCGTTTAGCAAAATAGAAAAGTTCAAAAATATTGCTCAAAAAGTAAAAGAACAAAATGCAAAACTAATTTTTGCAGGCAATGGAGCGAGCGCATCAATCTCAAATCATGGTGCAGTTGACTTTACAAAGTCTGCAAAGGTAAATGGGATAACTTTTAATGAGGCTAACTTGATTTCTTGTTTAGCAAATGATTATGGATTTGATAAGTGGATCTCAAAAGCTATTGAATTTTATGCAAAAGAAAATGACGTTATTGTTCTAACCAGCGTGAGCGGTGCCTCTCCCAATGTAGTTGATGCTGCCAAATTTTCAAGAGAAAAGGGCCTCTACGTTGTTAGTTTTTCAGGCAGGGATAACGATAATCCTTTAAGGCTTAATAGTGATTTATCATTTTGGGTAGATAGTCACTCATATAATATTGTTGAATGTTTACATATGATATGGATGACTTCAGCCATTGATTTATTAATTGGTAAATCGGTCTATGAAACTAATTTCAGATAAGACAAAAATTTTAAATTATTTGGAAGCAATTAGATTAGGAAAATCTCGGGAGAAGCTTAATTTCTCATGTAATTATGATTTGAACTCAGCATATGAAATACAAAAAAATCTAGTTGAATCTCTAAACAAAAGAGTCGGTGGTTGGAAAATTGGTGGTTCTAATTTTGCTTCGCATAAACTTTTTAATTCTAAAGAAATTTTTTACGGTCCAATATTTAAAGAAAATATTTATCTTAAAAGGGACTTAGAAAAGATTGATTGGAATTTTCCGGGCGAAATAGAAATATGCTTCAAAATAAAAAAAGATATAAACCAATTAGACTTAAACGACAGGATTTCAATAATTGAGTCTCTATCAATTGGAATTGAATTTCCTCGATCTTCTTTCGCAAAAATTTCAAATTTACCTTCCTTGGTATCTGACTTATGCTCCTCGGGATCTTTATTAGTTTTAAAGGAGGCCCCCATAAGTGACTTAGTTTTTTGTAAGCCAATAGAGTTGAGTATTTTTGATGCAAAAAAAGAGCTCTTTTATTTTTCATCAAAAAATTTATTAAAAGATCCGTTAAATATCTTCAAGGATTTTTTGAGTATTTTTGAATCAAATAATGGTACCTTTTTTGGAGGTGAATATATTGCAACGGGTGGAATAAGTGATTGTTTTGTATTCCCACATTCTAAGAATCTTTCAATTAAATCAAATATGTTTCCCACAATTTCGTTTTCAACTCATGGATGAGCATCGTATAGAAAACTTGTTTATTCAAGTGAAAAAGATTGTCACACAAATCTCTTCAGAGAATTTGAAAAGTTCAAAAATAGATTTAGTTAAAGAAAAAAATAAATTGGATTTTGTGACTAATTTAGATATCTCGATGGAAAATTCTCTTAAAAGCAGACTTATAAAGTTGTTACCTGGATCAAAATTTTTCGGAGAAGAAGAAAATCAAATTCATACTCTAGATGGTTTTACTTGGGTAGTTGATCCAATTGATGGAACTCAAAACTTTATAAACGATATTCCATTTTTCTGCTCCTCTGTAGCTTTGTATGAAAATATAAAACCGCTTTTTTCTATTGTCTGCTCTCCTTCAACTAATAATACTTTTTCCTCAATTTTTGGCTTTGGCTCCTTTTTAAACGATAAAAAGCTCATGCCTAAAAAGGATCGATCTTTTTTATGCTCAATCTCTACATGTATGCTCGATGAAAGGTTTTCAAACTTTTTAGGAATTTTAAAATCAAAATTTAAAATTAGGATTTTTGGTTGTCAGGCAATGTCATTATGTTATACAGCTGGAGGATACTTTGATTTGAATATAAATCCAGATGCAATGTTTTGGGACGATGCTGCAGCTATTCTAATTCTTAAAGAAGCTGGTGGAGATTATTTTTCAAAGCAATCGGATGATCTTATAAAAAAAGTTGATAGTATATCTTTATCGAGAAATTTAGATGAAGAATTTAAAGAGAGCATTCTATCTGAATGGAGAAAGATTTAATGTCTAAGGTTGCTATGATTCCTGCGCGGATAGGAAGCCAAAGATTAAAACAAAAAAATTTGAGGCAAATTAATGGAAAAAGTTTAGTTCAAATTGCAATAGAAAAGTGTAAGAAGGCCAATTGTTTTGACGAAATATGGGTAAATAGTGAAAATGATGAAATTCTTGACATTGCAGAAAAAAATGAAGCAAAAAGTTATAAAAGAAAATCTGTGTTGGCAGACAGTATCTCAACAAGTGAGGATTTTATCTTTGATTTTCTTAAAAATGTAAGGTGCAGCCATTTAATACAAGTTCATACAATTGCACCGCTTCTTGATTATCATGAAGTGAAAGATTTTACTTCATCATTTATTAAATCAAATGCTGATGTATACCTTGCTGGTATAGAGGAGCAAATTGAATGTATTTATCAAAAAAATCCAATTAATTTTTCATTTAGTGAAAAGACTAACTCCCAAGATTTGTTACCAATTATGAGAATAACCTGGAGCATTACTGGATGGAAATCTTCATCATTTCTTGAAGCAAGAAAAACAAAAGGTTTTGGTACATACAACGGAAAGATAGAAATACATCCTGTTTCAAAAATATCTGGTCATGTTGTTAAAGACGAAAAGGACCTTGAAATTGCCTCCATCTTGTATGATCAAATATAGATATGACTAAATCTGTACTTGTAACAAATCTTATGATGCTCAAAGAACAAGATAGATTTAATGAAGAATTAACTTCGCTTGGACTCAATCCAATATTTGCAGAAGTAAATCAGTTTCTAAACGAAGAGCAACTATTGAAATATTCTGGGAATATAGATGCAATTTTATCAGGAGATGATCTTTATACAGAAAAAGTTCTCAGAGCATTTCTTCCAAGGCTTAAAGGAATCTCAAAATGGGGCACAGGTCTTGATAGTTTTGATTTAGAGGCGGCTAAAAGACTCAATGTGCCAATATATAATTCACCTGGTGCATTTGATGAAGCAGTTTCTGAAGTAGCTCTTGGTTATATTATTTCATTGTCGAGAAACCTTCATTTCATAGATAGATCTATAAGGGAGGGGGCATGGCCAAAGATTTCTGGAAAAAGACTATCGGGTAAAAATATAGGCATTATTGGGTTGGGCGCAATAGGATCTTCTATTGCAAAAAAATGTGATTTTTTAGGTATGAAGGTTTCTTATTTTGATCCTTGTTTAGATGATAAATCCACGAATATAAAATTTAAAAAATTCGAAATGATAAAAGATCTTCTCAAAATATCTGATTTTATTATCATTTCTTGTAACGCAAATAAGGATAACAAAGGGCTTATCAATAAAAACCTCTTGAAATTTTTTAAAAAGGGAAGTTTCTTAATAAATGTTTCTAGGGGAAGTATTATTAATGAGTCTGATTTAATAGATGCGCTTAAGGATAATATCCTAGCAGGGGCAGCATTAGATGTTTTTGAAAAAGAACCAATTGAAAAAAATAATCCTTTGTTAGGAATGAATAATGTTATTTTAGGAAGTCATAACGCTAATAATGAAGACGAAACAAATGAACTAGTTCATTTTAATACACTGACAAATTTAAAAAAGATACTAAAAATTTGACTTTAAAAAAAATAGACTTGTCTCTTTTCAGAAGCTTAAAATCCCGAGAGGAGAAAATGACTTTTCTAAGAGAAATGTTCTTAGGAAAAAAATGTGTGATACTGACTGCTGGCCCATCAATTGGAAGTATCGATAGAAATAAATTAAGAGTTTATTTAAAAGATAAATTAGTAATTGCTAACAAACAAACTATCAAATTGTGTCCAGATTTAGTAGATATTCATGTTTTGAATGACTGTAATTACGAAAACTATGAATATGAACAAGAAAATTTTAATCCTATTAAAATTTTAGTTAAGTCAGCTTCAAAATTAAATTTTGTCCCTTTTTTAAATCCTGATTTAACTTTTAAGATTTCTAGAAAAGACTCAGAGAAGAATAAATCTCTTTGTTTTTTGAGAGATTACTCAAAATGGGAGATTAGTAAATCTTCCTCGGAAAGACCTTGGGGTCCAGGAATAATGCATGAAATTTGTATACATTTGCCAGTTTTTTTTGAATCTAAAGAAGTTACATTTATTGGTTGGGATATCGGCGAAAAAGATAAAAATGTTATTAAAAGATTTTATGAAAAAGAAACTATTCTAAATAAAATGAGAAGAAACTTGTCTGAGAAAAATATATTTTTTTATAATAAAATTTTTGTAAAAGCTGAGAATTTAGTTAGATTAATATTATTTTTATTAGGTTTTAAAGTCATCATTAATATTCCTGGTCTCACTAAAGAAGAATCAAATTTTATATCAGAGTCAACTCCCGATCTTTATAAATATTTCAAAGATAAAAAAATAGAAGCTTTTATAGTTTCTGAATCAAGTTTAGTTTCAAATGATTTTCCTAGAAAATTGATCTGATGGTAAGTTTAAGAATTCCTTTAAGCTTTCTTTTAATTCTTTTCGCATTTTTATCACCTTATTTAGGAAGAAACATAATTGTTCCTGCTATATACATACCCTTATATTTATATGGCTTTTATCTTTTTTTTATTGCAAAAGATTGGAAGATGCCATTCTTTTACTTCTCTTTCATCATTCTTATGATATTGATTTTGTTTTTCAATATTCAAAACACTTATTCTTTCGGTAACGCAATAATATATTTACTTATGTGGATACTAAATATATTTTTAGCATATGTAATTCAGAAATATGATAAAGAGAATTATGCAATTGGTTCTATATCAGATTTAGGATTTTTTTTGTTTTTCTTGCTTCTTTATTCGTTCTTTCTTAGTGCTCCGCCATCAATGTTTTTTGGAGGAATGGGAATAAATATCAATTTGGTGGTCTTTATTTTAGTAATTACTTTCTATCAGTTATTTCTGAATAAAAAAACAATTTTAGGCTCTGTATTTTTTTCATTTGCTTTATTGACTTTTAGTCGAATGCAAATTTTGATGCAGGCAGCATTCATTTTTTTTAATAATAAATTTGTAAGAATTATCTTTTATCTCTTAATTCCTTTTATTTTTTATTTTTTATATTTAAATTTTGTCGAAACCTCTTTAGTAAAAGATTTTCAGCTTTATTTTACATCAGGAGTCTTCCTCTTTAGTGAACAAATAGACGATGTTAGGAGAATTTATTTAATGATAGCAGGTATAGAAACTATAAAAGAACTTTTCCCTTTTGGAACTGGTTTGGGGTTAGAAAATTTTAAATACCACGCATCAAAATATATTGTTAATGCTTATACCTCAGATGTTAGGCTCTCACTGACTCATAACTTTTACTTATCTTACTTGGCAATCTCAGGGATAATGATATTTCCTTTGCTAGCTTATATTTTCATTCCTCTTAAAAATAATACCCAATATAGAATTCTTTATTTAATATTTCTTATAGGAATAGCATTTAATGAATATATAACCGCTCCTTTCTTTTGGGTGGTCTATGCTCTAGCTATGAGAGACAAATTTAAAAATTATTAAATGTTTTCAGTTTTGTTAAGTTGTTATAGTCAAGACAACCCAGAAGAACTCGAACTTTCTTTAAAAAGTATTTTTAATCAATCTTCAAAACCATCTCAGATAGTAATTGTAAAAGATGGCCTTTTAACTGAAGAACTTGACAAAGTTATTGATGATTTTTTGAAAAATTCTAAGTTAATTGAAATAGAAATAGTTAAAATAAAAGAAAATATTGGTTTAGGCCCAGCCCTTCTAAAAGGAGTATCCAAATGCAATCAACCTTATATAATTAGGCAAGATTCAGATGACATTTCTCGAAAGGATAGGTTATATAATTTAGAAAAATTTATATATGAAAATGAATCATATGACGTAATTGGTACTCATATTTCTGAGTTCAATGAAGAGCCAAATGATTTGAATTGCCTAAGAAAGGTTCCCTTGGATCAAAAATCAATAAAAAAATATTCTTATTTAAGAAATCCGATAAATCATGTATCAGTATGCATCAAAAAAGATTTTTTTAAAAAATTTAGTTACAAATCGGTTCCTTTTCATGAGGACTACTTTTTATGGATTGAAGCACTAAATAATGGAGCAAGATTTATAAATTTAGATTTTGTATCCGTTGATGTTAGGGTAGGAAGGCAAATGATAAGTAGAAGAAGAGGAATAAATTATTTGAAACATGAGATTTATTTTTTATATCTGTGTTATAAATCAAAATACTTTAGCTTAGCCAACTGTTTGATTTATTTAATTCTAAGATTACCTTTCAGAATTTTTCCTCTAATTTTAGTCCAATTCTTTTATCTAAATTTCTTAAGGAAAAAAAAGAAAAAGTAGTTATGAATGATTTCTCTTTATTCAATCGAAAAAGATCCTTATTTAGTAATGATATGAATAATTTAGATACAGAAATTTCAAAAATAATTAAAAATTCTAGATTTTTAATTATTGGTGGAGCTGGATCAATTGGACAGTCAGTCTCTTTTGAAATATTTAAAAGAGACCCTAAGTTACTTCATATTGTAGATATAAGTGAAAATAATTTAGTTGAGTTAGTAAGATTTCTAAGGAGTTCGGAAATCAAGCATAAGGGAGAATTAAAAACTTTTGCTCTGGATTGTGGATCTGAAGAATTTGAGGCCTTGATTTCTGAAATTAAAGAATATGACTACGTTTTTAATTTATCCGCTTTAAAACATGTAAGAAGTGAAAAAGATCCTTATACTTTAATGAGGCTTATTAAAGTAAATATCTTTAACACAATTAAAACTTTGAATTTAACAAAACATTCAGGATTAAGAAATTATTTTTGTGTTTCCACAGATAAAGCAACAAATCCTGTAAACATGATGGGAGCCAGCAAAAAAATAATGGAGACTTTTCTTATGAAAGAAAGTCTTAATCAAAATATTTCTTTAGCAAGGTTCGCAAACGTAGCATTTTCTGATGGGTCTTTACTTCATGGGTTTAATAATAGGATTAAGAATGAACAGCCCTTGTCAGCCCCCATTGATGTAGAAAGATACTTTATCACTCAGCAAGAATCAGGAGAATTATGCCTTTTATCAGGTTTATTCGGTGAGAGCAGAGATATTTTTTTCCCTAAGATTAGCGAGGAACTAAAGTTAATGAAATTCTCTGAAATAGCAAAAAATTATCTTAACAATCTTGGGTTTAAGCCGATAATTTTTGACAAAGAAAATGAATCTAAAGACCAAATTAAAAATTTAATTGCAGAAAAAAAATGGCCTTGTTATTTTTTTGAATCTTCAACCACCGGCGAAAAGCCTTTTGAAGAATTCTTTACTGATTCAGAAAAAATAGATCTTCAGAGATTTGAATCAATTGGAGTTATTAAAAATGAAGCAGAATACGATGAATATGTGTTGACTCGGTTTGAAGATGAAATAATGAAATTTAAAGACAAAAAAGTATGGAATAAAGAAGACTTAATTGAAATTTTCAGAAAAGCATTACCGAATTTTAATCATATCGAAACAGGAAAAAATTTAGACCAAAAAATGTAATGATAAGACTTTTAGATATTTTTTTTTCTTTTATCGCAATTATATTTCTGTCTCCTTTCTTACTAATTCTGATGGTAGTTTTAAAATTCACCGGAGAAGGAGAAATTTTTTACCTTCAAAAAAGAGTGGGATTAAAAAATGAAGAGTTTAAACTCTTTAAATTTGCAACAATGAATAAGGATAGCCCAAATCAAGGTTTAGGAAATTTAACAACTAAGAATGATCCTAGAATTCTTCCTGTAGGAAAGTTTTTAAGAGATACAAAAATAAATGAATTACCGCAGCTCTTAAACATTTTAAAAGGGGACATGAGCGTTATTGGTCCAAGACCATTGGTAAGAGAGGGTTATAATAGTTATCCACGTGATCTCATAGATAAGATTTCAAAAATAAAACCAGGATTATCAGGAGTTGCTTCTATAATTTTAAGAAATGAAGAAGAAATTCTTTCGAAAGCAAAATCCCCAAAAGAATTTCATTCTGAGGTTCTTGTGCCTTATAAAGCAAAATTAGAAATTTGGTATGATCAAAAAAAAAATATTAAAAATTATTTGCTTCTTATTTTATCTACAATCTTTGTAATTTTTTCTCCGAATATCAAAGTTTTAAATCTTTTTTTTAAAAAGATTCCAAGTCCTCCGAAAGAATTAAAAGAAATCTTCGATAAATAATTATGAAAGAAAATTTTAAACTCTCAAAAGTACTTATTCCGATAGCAGGATTGGGAACAAGAATGCTGCCTGCTACAAAAGCTATTCCAAAAGAGATGCTTCCCATTGTTGATAAGCCAATTATTCAACTTATTGTTGAAGAAGCAGCAATGGCTGGATTTAAAGAAATTATATTTATTACTCATTCAAGCAAATATTCAGTTGAAAATCATTTTGATACTAGTTTTGAGTTAGAGGCAACATTGGAGAAAAGAGTTAAAAGGTCTCTTTTAAAAGAAATCAGATCAATTTCTAATTTAAGGCTTAATATTTCAAGTGTTCGACAAGGAGAGGCCAAAGGATTGGGACATGCAATTTTGTCTGCAAAATCAAACATAGGAAAGGAGCCTTTTGCAATAATGCTGCCTGATATGTTGATAGACGGATCAAATAAATTAAATAATTTTGCTTTAATGAAAAAAAGATATGATAAAAATTTTGCCTCGTCTATTCTTTTGGATAAAGCTAGAAAAGGTGACCTAAATAAATTTGGCATTGCTAAGGTAAAAAAAGAACGAAATAAATCTTTTTTTTCAGTTCTTGAAATTATTGAAAAACCTTCAATAAAAAAAGCTCCTTCTAACCTATACGCAGTGGGAAGATACATTTTTGACAATAAATTAATAAATTTTTTAGAAGTTACTAAACCTGACAAATCAGGAGAAATTCAATTAACTGATGCGATATCTGAATACCTAAAGGAGGAAAATAAAGTTGAAGGAATCGTTTTGGAAGGGAAGGTATTTGATTGTGGTGAGAGAATGGGGCTTTTAAAAGCAAACTTAGAATTTGCTATGAAAGACTCTTACTTAAGAAAGAGTTTATTAAATTACCTAAAGAAATTTTGATGAGATCTTTAAAGTCATTTTTCTTTTCTTTTAAAAGAAAGAAAAGGGTGCACATGATAGATCCAATAAAAGATAAGAAATTTCTGCTTGAAGAATTAACAAAAGAAAAAGTTCTTGGCATAGATACTGAATTCGACTGGAGAAACACTTACTATCCAATTTTGTCTTTATTACAAATTTCAGCCAAATCTAAAATCTTTTTAGTAGATTGTTTAAATTTAAAAGAGTTCGATGAATTACGGGAAGTTTTAAAAAATGTTAATTTACTAATTTTTCATTCAGTAAGAAGTGATGCTACGGTTTTGTCTTCATCTTTAGGCATAAAAGTAGAAAATGTATTTGATGTACAAATAGCTGAAAGATTAATTTCAAAAAAAGATAATTTAAAATATAGTGCTATTGTTGAGAGATATTTTCCAATCAATTTAAAAAAATCTGAAACTAACTCTAACTGGTTAAAAAGACCTCTAACAGAAATGCAAATAGATTATGCTGCCGATGATGTTGAATTTTTGTTAGAAATTTATGAAAAACAAAAAAAAATTCTTAAAGATCAATTTGAAAAAGCTTTAGAAGATTCTAAAATTGATGCAACGCTAGGAAATCAAGAATTTTATAAATCTAGAATTGCAAAATTAAAAAATGCAAGTAAATTGGAAAAAAAGATATTTTTTTGGAGAGAAAATGAAGCAAGTGAAAAAAACATTCCTTCGTCCTATATTTTGAAGGAAAAAAAATTAAAAGATTTATACAAAGTTTGTAAATCAGATAAAAACTTAAAAAAAATTTCTGGAATTTTATCTAATGAAGTTTTAGCAAAAAGCCTTTTGGATTTTTTGGAAAAATGATTTATTTTTGGCTAGCATATGTTGCTCTCTCTTTTATTATTTCATTTTCTTTATTAAAGATTTTAAATAATTCTCTATTTGGATATTTTTTTTCAATGTTCTTATTTGGCGCGTTTATAAGTTTTTGGTTTATTCAACCTGGAAGTGACGAAATTTCTCCTCTTTTTTCTATTTTGTTTTTAGAAAGTACTATTGTAGAAAGTAATGGTTATTTAAGATTAATAAGACCCTTATTTTTATTTTCATTAATAGGCGGATTAATTGGAATAATTTCTTTTTTTGTTAAAAAGAAAATTAATCGCTGGTAAGAGAAAAAATCGAAAACTTCTAATAATTAATTCCGTTTTTTTCACAAAAAGAATTTACATTTAAAAAATTAATTTTATTCATTAAAAATTTATTAATATTGGTTGAGAATTTTGTATATTCACTATTCCAATTTGATTTTTTCCCCTAAGAAATCCTGCACATTCTCCAGGATTAAAAATTAATGTTTCGTTGATCGTTTCATTTCTATATCTATGGGTGTGACCATGAAATACAAAATCAGATTGTTTCAGCAAATCCTTGTCAATTAATTCAGGATGATGCACAACGCATATATTTTTATTTTTTAAACTAAAAAAAAATGGCTCATCATTTAGATCGCAATCGAATTGTTTCGATGCTTTTAATAAATCTTTTTTTTCAAAAATATCATTGTTTCCAAATACTCCTATGAATTTACAATTTAATGCTTTAAAAGCCAATAAAGATTTAGGAAGAGTTATATCTCCAGTATGAATTACTAAATCAACTTTTCTTTCATTAAATATTTTGCATATTTTGGAAATATTTTTGAGATTGTTGTGGGTATCTCCAACAATTCCGACTATCAATTATGATGTTTTTTCTAGAATGTGAATGCCACAAGCAGTGCCTAGGCCAATAACATGAGTCATTCCAATTTTTGCGCCCTCAACTTGCCTCTTACCAGCTTCACCTCTTAAATGAGTACAGATCTCATAAATGTTTGCAATACCTGTAGCTCCCAAAGGATGGCCCTTCGAAAGAAGGCCCCCAGAAACATTTACAGGAACTTTGCCACCCAGTTTCACATGGCCCTCATCAATCATTTTTCCAGCTTCACCATCTTTACAAAGTCCAAGATTTTCATAATGAAGCATTTCTGCTGTTGCAAAACAATCATGTAACTCAACAAGATTGACGTCTTCTGGCCCAATACCTGCTTGATTATAAGCATCTTTTGCAGCCAATCTAGTGCAAGCGTTTACATCAGGCATTACTAAATCTCTATCGGTATAAGGGTCGCTCGCCATTGCAGATGCTCTTACTTTTACCGCTCTAGCCATTCCTAATTCTTTTGCTTTTTTCTCAGAAACTAAAACAGCAGCCGCAGAACCATCAACGTTTACTGAACACATAAGTTTTGTATTAGGATAA
>MDTG01215327.1_pt1 | contig 37168 bp, 21 predicted proteins | sample 811421 | NCBI WGS metagenome assembly MDTG01 (sample SAMN05326645, study PRJNA326480) | marine metagenome | isolation source: seawater | place: Pacific Ocean: South East | collected 2011
AGAGGCATACAGTACCCTTCCTAAAAGTGTATTGGCAGAAGAGCTTGGAAATCCGCACTCTCTTACCTTTCATAAGATGTATCTTGATCTTCTATCTCCACTTTTAAGAGTTTATGTAAGTTCTGCACTGCAGCTTTATGGGGAACTAGAAGATATTCAACTGATTAAAATTCATATAACATCAGGCAAGTTAACACTCCTAGGCTATGAGGAATTTGATACACAAGATACTCCCTTACTAAAGGAGCGCGTTAAAATTAAAATGGCTGAGCAAGATGTAGATTTTTTTGATTATGTTGGTGACCAAAGCGAAGTCGAGTTAGCAAATAAACAAGATTTTGTTTATTAAATAAAACCATCCTCAAGTGCAAATAGTTATTCACCTCTTAAAACGTTAACCTCAGCTACTTAGCTATTCCTCAAATGACATACCTGTAAAAATACCAACTTTACGTAAAAATAGTTTACTTTTTATCTTTTTTACGTAAAAATTTTACGTAATTAATTGTGGAAGGTAAAAATGACTTCTTTAGACAACGATTTCTGCTACTCATTTCCTGCTGTAAGAGGCGTACAGGCTGGGCGACCTTTCTATATTGCTACATGTCCTCTCAGAATAATTCCTAAAATCTTCATTTATGACGAAGAAGAAGTGCCGCCTGAGCTAAGAGCTCAACGCACACTTAACAAAGCGCGAATTCCAGAAATGAGTAGGTATTTAGTAGATAATCCGGACGATTATGTTTTCTCGGCACTAACAGCGTCTGTAGGCAGCGATGTAGCTTTTGTAGAACAAAAGGATGCGCCCAATATTGGTACATTAAAAGTCTCTATGAATACGAGTATTTTGATTAACGATGGTCAGCATCGACGGGCTGCCATCGAGGAAGCTATCAAGATTAAACCGGAACTGGGCCAAGATAATATAGCAATCGTTTTTTATATTGATGAAGGGCTAGATAGAAGCCAGCAGATGTTTGCAGATTTGAATCAACACGCTATAAGACCATCGTCATCACTCTCAACCCTTTATGATGAAAGAGATCCTGGAGCGAGAGTTGCTAAATACCTGGCCACCTCAGCAAAACCTTTCCTTGGTTTTACTGAGATGGAAAAGGGCAGTATTCCTGTTAAAAGTAATAAAATATTTGCACTGAGCGCGATTAAACACGCGACACGAGCACTTTTGGCAAAAGGGCCAAAGGATGAAATTTCAAATGAGGAAAAAGAAGTAGCGCTGCAGTTTTGGGAATGTATTAATGATAATATGGCCGAATGGCTTCTTGTACAGGAAAAGAAGCTTGCGGTAAGCGAATTTCGTCAAGAATATCTCACTGCACACGGAATTGCCCTTCAGGCTATTGCTATTGTCGGTCATCAACTTCTCGATTTTTCAGAAGATGAGCGATTAGCAAAAATCCAAAAGTTCCGCGCCATTGATTGGCGAAAATCAAATCCCGAATGGGTTAAAAGAGCAATGATGCATGGGAAGCTATCGAAGGCCAGCTCAAACATATTTCTAACTGCGTTAGAGATTAAACGTCAATTAGGTCTCGAGTTAAATCAAGACGACCTTCAAAAAGAAAAAGATTTATTAAACTCATGACATTAGCCAAACAATTCGCCCTTGAAGACTACATTGAATTCATAGAGCAGGAAGAATTTTCAGGGCGCTTATTAAAAGATTACGTCGCTAGCGTACAACGCGTATATTTACAAGATTCGCGGCCTTGGGTAATTGGCTACAGCGGCGGTAAAGACTCCTCTGCAGTAGTTGTACTCATATATCTAGCACTATTAGGCCTGAGACCCAAAGAGCGCCATAAAAAGGTGTTTGTAGTCGCGTCAGATACATTAGTTGAGACCCCTATTGTTGTTAACCATGTAAACCGCTCTTTAGAAGCAATTCAGCGTGGGGCTGCGAGAGATAACCTTCCTATCACCTCACATAAAGTTGTACCCAAGACGAATGAAACGTTTTGGAGTAATTTACTGGGTAAAGGTTACCCAGCACCAACTCGTAGTTTTAGATGGTGTACTGAACGGATGAAGATTGATCCGGTAAGTTCGTTTATAACCGACAAAGTAAGTCAATATGACGAAGTCGTAGTTGTACTAGGGTCACGCTCTCAAGAAAGTGCATCTAGAGCACAAGTGATTGCCAAACATAAAATAGATGGTTCAGATTTAGCGAAGCACACTACGCTTTCAAATGCATTTATTTATACACCTATTGATATGTGGGGAGTTGATGACGTTTGGAAGATCTTACGTTTCTGTCACCTCACCCAAACAGAAACTCCCTACGGTATAAAAAACAAATGGTCTGATAAATACGACCTAGAATGGGAAACCCCGTGGGGAGGGAAAAACCTTGTATTGTGGAATCTTTATAAAGATTCATCTGGGCAAGGAGAATGCCCAATGGTTATCGATGAAACTACCCCTTCATGCGGAAACTCTCGTTTTGGGTGTTGGACATGCACCGTGGTAACAAAAGATAGAGCTATGGAAAGCCTTATCCAAAATGGTGAAACATGGATGCTTCCATTACTTAAGTTTCGTAATATTCTATCTAGAAGTACATCTCCAACGCTTAAGAAAAAATATCGAAACCATATTCGAAGGGACGGAAGGCTAGCATTTAAAACTCTTAAAGAAGACGGTGAAAAAATTCTTACGGATGACTATACGACTGGTCCTTACAAGCTAAAATATCGCAAAGTAGCTATGAAGTTACTGCTGAGAATACAAAAGAAATTATCTGCTATACAAAAAGATCTTGAGCTTATTACCGTACCAGAACTTCACGCTGTAAGGCATGAGTGGCTTAACGATCCGAACGAACCGGATTGGGACGATGATTTACCTGTAATATTCAAAGAGGTTTTTGGTTTCGACCTCGATTGGGCCATTGATGATACGAATCAATTTAGTCGCGAAGACTCGGCACTGATATCAGATATCGCTCCAGAGTATGGCGTATCTCCCCATCTAGTCAGAAAGCTTATAAGCCTTGAGATTTCAATGTCTGGGCTATCTAGGCGTACGGGTATTTATAAAAAGATAGGTAGACTGATTCAGCAAGACTGGGAATCTGCAGAAGAAATTATTAAGCAAAACAAAGACGGCAGACAAAACCAAATCAACCAGTCAAAAGAAGTGCAAGATTACGAAGCAGAACTTGAAGCTATTACTGCGTCTTTGAATAAGGAGATGCAGTTATGATCTTCAAAAAGCTAACATTAAATAATTTCAGAGTATTCAACGGCGAGCACGCTATCGATTTGCAGCCGAAAAAAGAAGGTTTGCTTTCAAAGCCAATAGTTCTTTTTGGAGGCTTAAACGGTGCGGGTAAAACATCAATCCTCACAGCTATTCGTTTACTGCTTTTGGGAAGACGGGCCTTAAACTCTCTCCTTAATAACAGAGAGTATGCTGAATACCTTTCTCAGCAGCTGAATAACAAGGCCAAGAAGGAAAACGATGCCGCCCAAGCATCAATAAGCTTGGAATTTACGCATACCCACCAGGGCAAGCATGGCGTATTTACTATTAGTCGTACTTGGGGTGTAGATGGCAAAGAAAAAATCAGCTTTGAGCACTCAGGCGAAGGTTCAGAGTTAACTTCCGAGCAAATTCAATCGATAATTTCTGAGATGATACCACCAGGTATAGGAGACCTATTCTTTTTCGACGGTGAAAAGATTGCTGAGTTAGCAGAAGACGATACTGGCAGTTACCTTAAAGAGGCCGTTCAAAAACTTCTTGGCCTAGATATTATAGAAAGACTGAATATCGACCTTGATATTTATCTCAATAAAGAGAGTGAACACAAAGCATCGGCATCTATTCAGCAAGAGATTGCAGGTCTGCAGCAACAAAAAGATAAATTTAAAGCTGAAGCTGACAATAATAAAAACCAAGCTAACGAAATTTTTCCAAGAATATCTAGCCTTCGTTTTGAAATGAAGCAGATAGAAAAGAGTATCCAGGAACGTGGCGGCGCTTGGGCTATTACTAGAGATGAAGAAAAGGGAAAACAAAAGTCACTAGAGCGTGAAATAGATATTCTCAAGGGTAAAGTACTTCACGAACTAGATGGTAGCTTTCCTCTGTCATTAGCTCCAAATGCAATAACAGACCTTTTCCACAAGCTTGAGCATGAGAAAGAACTAAAGGCGAAAAAAGCTTTTAACGCTCAATTGTTGTCTCAAACCGAAAGACTTGCCTCCTCGCTCTCCACTTCACTTTCGACGGACGAAGTGCAGATCAATGAGCTGCTTAAAAGCTATGTAGATGAAGACTGCTGCAGTATCGATGAAAAAGAAATACACTTAGATATCTCAGACAGAGAGTTTCATCAGCTACAAAGCTTACAAAATGACGCTGCTGTATCAAAAACAAGGCTAACCGCTACACTGAGTGACTTAAACAGTACCGAGAGCGACTTAGATTCGTTAACTCTTAGAATTCAAAGAGCGCCAGACGAAAAAGAACTCGTTGGTCTTTATGAGCGCCTACGAGAACTGGATAAAGCGATAGCTAAAGAAAAAGATCTTTACAAAGACGTACTTCAAAAAGCGCAAGTGGCGATGACCAAAGCATTAGAACTAGCCAAGCGACTAGAAAAGTTATTTAATCAGCAAAAAAATGAGAAGTCGTTACAAAAAGCGGTTACGAGAGTTAATTCAACGCGAGGTGCGTTAAAAGAGTTTTCTACTAAATTGACGCACCTAAGAGTTACTCAGTTAGAAGAGCTATTTGCATTAGCATACCGAAAGCTCGCAAGAAAAGAAGACTTAAAACTTACTGCTAGAATAAATCCTGAAACCTTTGATGTAGCGCTTATAGACCTTGATGGAATGGAAATTAACAGAAAGTCGCTTTCTGCTGGAGAAAAGCAAATTTTTGCATTCGCGATACTAGAAGCGCTGGGCAAACTATCAGGAAAAGTACTTCCAGTTGTTGTAGACACTCCGCTTGGCCGCCTAGACTCTAAGCATAGGGATAAGCTAATAAAGCACTACTTCCCAGAAGCTGGAGAGCAAGTTATTCTCTTGTCTACTGATACAGAAGTTGATGCTGATTTCTATTCTATTTTACAGCCTGAAGTGTCGCATGCGTTTGAAATTAATTTTGACGAAGCCACGCGCTGTTCATCAGTAACTGAGGGTTACTTTTGGAAGAATGAGAAAGCGGAGATTGTCTAATGCTACCTAATAGAATGCAGTTATCACGTACCGTAGAAGAACAGCTCAAGAAACTAAAAAGCTATACGGGTGTAACCCCAAACGTATCGGCACGTATCGCCTTTTTCCGTTCTATAGAATCTGAATTTAGATATGACCCAGCTACTAAATATGCTACCAATGGAAGTTTAACGTTGGACAAAATTACGTGGTTAGGGCGCACCCAAGAAATGACAGAGCTTTTGTTGAAGCATACATACCCTGATTTAGAGGCTAAGCAGCTTCAGCAAGCTTGGGCTGCTCATGTTGAGCATGGAATGGGACCGCTAAGAAACTTTAAAAGCTTGAATAGTATGCTTAAAGTGGTAAGTGCAAGCTCTATATAACTACCTCATACTTAGCACAAAGTACATAAAGAGAACTCAACAAAGTTTTCTTCGTGTACTTTGCTTCAAGCATACAACTTGAATAACATTTCATCCCCTATAAACCGCTCGAATTCTTTACCAGGCTCTAATTGGCAGAAGTCATCAAAATATTCGACAAGGCTTTTCCATTTAGTTTTTTGCTGATTAATACTATCCTCCAGCGAGTTTATTAAATTAACTAAATTAAACTCAACCCCCCCAAGTATCGAATCTGTTACTTTTACGTCGCCGTGGGTCATGATGAAATTATTTCTCAATGAAATTAAATCAGAGATATAGTTTAAATAATCGTCGCTAATTTCTTCGATTAAATCTTCATTTGTTAACTCTTTTTTTAGTTCATTCCACTTACCGCCAAACCCGCTCTTAAACTGACCTTTAACGAGAAATACATTACTTTTTTTTAATTCACCGCTTTTATTAAAAAGATCTCTTATCTCCGCTATTTCCAAGGTCACCAGAAACCCATCCACATATGCTTCTAAAGCTCTAAAATAAAACATAAATGAACTAGATATTGCCCCCAATGAACGTTTTAGCTTCGCACACTGAAATAAATACGCAGAGTAAAGCTTGTATACTATTGGATATCCGTCTGATTTTTTTATAGAGGAAGGGTCCCTAGGCACAAAATCTGAAATAACCTTAAAAAAATCAGTTTTTCTTGATTTCAGTGTTTTGGAAAGATATATTTTTGCCTCAAGCATATTAGTATAATGGTGAGCCCCCGCTTCAAATTCCTTTAGCATAATATTGTCGAAACAAGTATCATTTTTCCTTAATAACGTATCACTCTCACTTAAAAAGCTGTCCTTCAGCATCAATCTTAAATCTAAGTTAGAAAGATTTTGTAGAGAATTTAGGTTTCTTAATAGTAACCATTTTATTTCATCAGGAATATCGGCTTCTTTGACACTTCCAATATATAAGTCGAAATTACTTATAAAGTCATTTACACAAATTTTCGAATTAAGCCAGCGAATTTTCTCCTTAAAAAGGCCATCACTATCAAGTATGATCCTTCCTTCAAGGTCAAAGACTTTTACAGTTTTCACATCATACACGGTGAAAAGAATGCAGGATATAGATTCTATTTCAAGTGTCGATGTTATGTACTTAAAACTTTCATAATTCGACTCGCAATTTTCCTTAAATATTTCCATATCATCGACTATGACATGAGTGATAGATTCATTATCACCTATACCGCTAAGGTCAATTTTTTCTATATTCCTCATATCAAGGATATGTAGACTATCTCTACTCATCCTCATTTCCGTTTAATATATAAATAATACTACTATCGCTCTTGTTTAAACTTTTCGCTAAAGATTTATCTGCAATATCAAACTCATCTGCTAGCAGTTCTAAGACTAAATTGTCAAAAGGTTTAGATGCTTCAAGTTTGCTTGCACTGCTCTGTGCCTTTTTTAAATTCTCATCTCTTCTCTCTTCCTCTGCTATTAGTTTTTCGCGTTCAAAACTTGGAATTGAAAAATTAGACTTGTAAGATTTAACAAATGAATTTGTTTTATCCTTTATCATTCTTTGATAATAAGTACTTAATTCTTTTAACCCCAGGTTGTATAGAGCTTCAAGCGCATTCGACTCAGAGCTGAACATACAACTTTTGTCCACATAATCTCTGTCTGAAAGCTTAGATAAAATTAGACGTGATATTTGGTTTTTACTTTCCTTTGTAACCTTCACTCGAGAGCCATCGTAGATAGTACCTTGAACATGTGGGTTTCTCTCTCCAAACAGATCTGCATCTTTATCGAGAGCATGCTCAATCAACTTGATTAATATTGTTGTAACCTCTCCAATCTCTACCCCCCTTGGAACCAAAACTTCTAAGAGTTTAGACCAAGCTAAAATCAATGATTTTTGGAAAATTGTTTTTCGTGCTAAAGAAGGAAGTACTTTATTCCTTTTAATTTTATATTGTTCCTGAAATGTCGAAAGCAGCACTTTAGCTGACTTTTCAGACGTACTAATAGGGTCGTTATATAGCAAGTGATTCTTAACTATTTCGGCTGAATTTGAAAGTGGGTCCCTATTTGAAATCACTTCGCTAATCACACTATTTAATGTTTCTTTGAAGGAATTAAAAGCAGATTTAAATTGACTTGTTTCAAAGAAAATACGTATCAGGCTTTCAGTGATAGTTTCATGTACTAATTCTGTGAGCTTTTCTTTATGATTTAAAGAAAAGTCGCGCCAGGGGAAGTCTTTAGGCATGGTATTAGACTGGTCATATTCATCTACACCAAAGTCAAAACTATCAATAGAGCCTTTCAGCCCTATAATGCTAGAAATGAGTTTAATGCCTGATGCCGACTTAAAAGTTTCTTCGAATGCTGAGTTTATGACTCCAATACTAGTTAAAGTATGCTCTCTTGTAATAGTCAATGACTCTTTATGATTTTTTGTATTCCATTCAACAAGTGCCAGAGCTTGTTCTTCCAAACCAGGCGACGCTAGGATTGTATTACAAAAATCTCTGCATATTATGGAGCCCAACGTGTTGTCTTGGAGAAGCGTCAAAAAGTGCCCGCTGACACGCTCCACAGTTGAGTTAACATCAACAAAGAGGCTTCTCATAAAGGAGGGTATTTTCGGTGCAGTCTTAGCTTCAGTATTTGATTTACATGAATTAGCCGAGTAGATCATGCATACTGGCAATACAATATCCTTTACCTTACTGTATTCGTGCTGTCTTAGATGTTCTAATGCGAAGAGGCGATGCTGGCCATCGATTACGACTAACTTAGCCCCCTTCATATTTTTTTTAGTCAGGTGCAATTCTATAGTCGCTTGACCAAAATCAATATCTTTGCTGTTAGCCCCATCGCTTACGGTCTCAAAGCTAAAGTTTTTTCCTGTTTCTTCTGCTGCGTAGTTTGTAACTTTAAAAAGTCCTGGCCACTCTCTAGTATAAACTTCGCCAACATCATCATCTGAAACAGTTAACTTACTATCTGGGTAATAATCTACAAGGTCGTTTTTGCTATCTGTTTGAACTACGGATACTAGTAGCGGAGGAAGAAAAACGATTTCTTTTTGAATAGCCCCATCAACTGAAGTAATGTAGCGACTAATTTCACTCAGGGCTCTTTCTTGATCTATATCTCTCTGAATTAGATAGTCGAAATTCAAGCTTGAATTAATATCTCGAGCCAATGATAAATTTGGAATTTCTTCTATCGTGAAAGTCGTCATAAGGTATTCAGCTGGCATTGAGCCATTGCTTTTAAAAACACCAAATGCTCCAGTCCTTTTAAAGCCATAGTCAAACTCGTCTTTTTTTCTTCGACTCATTTATATCTATCCTTTTAAATATTGTTCTGTTTTCTTTTTTAACTAGATTCTGAAATTGTTAAGAATTTCTTATGTTAAGCAACGCTTAACATTAAAGATAGAATCAACTTTTTATTAATTCCCAAAAAGCTTTATCTTTAATTTTTGTTATTTTCTTGTCACCATCTACATACAAGCTATGATGCCTTTCCAACTCACGTATCGACTTCATTAAATACTCTTGATCAGTCTTGTCATCTTTATTGAAAAGTGACTTAATATCCTGATTCTTAATTTGAGAAACACGATGAACAATCCAGCTTAAAATGTAAGCAGAGTAATCGTTATCACCTGTCTTGAAGTGGGTAATATCTTGAGTAGACAGAATTACACCGACGCCATACTCACGACCTTCTTTAAGAACCTTCCGTAAGCTGGAAAAGTTTTGAGACATAAAGTTGTCGGCTTCATCCACTAGAATAAGCTTCGATACTTGTCTGAAGTCGCCTTGAACCGTTGGCTTACCTTGCTTTTGCATTTGGGAATAGAACAAATCCAATGCTAATGCTACAACCAAATTCTGCACTTCAGTTGGATAACCTGCTAGCTCGATTACTGTTATGCCACTTACTAAGTCGTATAGGCTAACCATCTTCTCAAGATCTGTCTCAAATATCTTGAATCGTGCAAGCTTCGATAGCGCAGCGTAAAGCGAATCCTCTTCTACTTTTTCTTGTTCTAAGAATATATCCCAGACATTCTCTATAGTTGGCGCTGTTCTTTTCCAAGTAGATGGGTCTTCAGATTTTATTCCTGCTAACTCATAGGCTTCTAAGATAATGTTTTCTAGTTTCAGCTGCTGTTTTTTCCCTAAGCCATACGCTTTTGCCATTGTTTCTGAAAAACCTGCTGCCGTATGAATGGGCAACATCGGGGTATCGCCAAAAAGGCTTAGAGGGTTAAAAGGTAACTTAAATAAATTAAACTTCTTGCCAGCAGTCGCATTTATGAATTTATCATCCACATAATCCGATTTGTAATCGAAAATAAGAATTCCAATGGGCTTACCATCAACATTGCTTTTTTGATTACGGTGAAGTTGTGTAACAACTGACTTCGTACACTGGGTTTTACCTGTCCCCATTGTTCCAATAATACCTGAGTTGGTATTCATGAATTTTGCAGTATTTGTTGGCTCCCAAAAAACAGGCTCTTCGTCTTGTACAGAATGACCCACTAGTACCTTTAAGGCTTCGTCAGTCTCTGTTCCACTTTCATCATCAGTGTATACCTCTGGTTCCACTGCGTAAGATTCAGCGTCACTGTCATAATTAGGTTTCTGCTCTTCTACATTTAATGAAGTATCTTCACCTCTTTGTATTTGGCTACCAACAAGCAACGTAGAATCTCTTAAAATGTACTTACTATCGATGTGACAAAGCTTTTCAGGCTGCTGCTCGAAAAGTTTCGTTAACGGTGTTTTTATAAATGTTGAAAGATTACTTATGGGTAGCTCAATCTTAAGAATGTTTTCTTTTAGCTCAAAAGAAGGCTCAAAGAACGTGTCGTTTTCTACGTGTGATACAAGAAATCCTGCAGGGTAATTCGCCAAATCAGCAATAGCATATTGGCCCTGCAGCCACCATTCACGACGAGAATGTAATTCATCGAAGTAGCTATCACTGTAAAGGTTATACAGTTTGTACTTATCTATTTGCATCAACAACTGTCTGACAAATAACCCTCGATAAAGTTGGGCTGCTAAGCTATCCCCTTTTAACACGTCTTCTTCAAGATAGCGCTTCAGCTCTTTAGCTTGTTGTACACCTTTATTGTGAGTTTGCTTTTTACCTGTTTTTACTTCAACAGGCAGTAGTATCATTGCATCTTGCTTGAAGCCTACAAATAAAACGTCGTCTGAAATAACGCCCTTAATAGTCCCCGCAATATTGCTTTTTGAAAAGTCGCTTTCTGACATTTTTAAGCCAATGTTACCTGCAACTCTCAACATTTCAGCAACTGAAAGCGGCACCCAGGTAATATCAGACTTATTGAGCAAGCAGTTTATAAACTTGTAAGCACCAATAATTCCGCGCTTTTCTTTACGCTCGTTATCATTAGCGGTGATCATTTTGAGAAGCCACTCACCATTGAAAGCGTTGAACTCTTCAATAATGCCACCCTGATCACGCTCTAAGACTTTTTTGTATAACTCAGACTCTTCAGTAACGGTTATCGCGTCATAGTTTATTGAGTTAGTGTAATTATCCGAATAGTGGATCAGTACTACATTTTTATCATTATCGAAGAAATCCAATGTCACTTTCGGGTCGATAATTGTTGTCCAAATTGAACTCGAATAAGCACATTGAAGAAGTTTTCTAAACTTACCGCTTACCACTAGTGCTGTAGATTTTGAGCGTGAATACTGCTCATCAGGTTTACGGGCTGGTTTTATAAGCCCATTTAGACGTTCTGCGATTTGCAGGTGAGGCTTATCATCATAGTCGATACCTTTAAGGCCAAAGGCGGTTGAATAACTATCTTCCTCACTAGACGATGCTTCGCCAGCTAATAGGCCATCAGCAACCACGCCACTCAGTTCTTCATTGACGTTACGATCTCGAGATTGTACTTTATCATTGTTTTTGAAAAACGAAATATGAGCATAGTGATGGGGCTTAAAAGTACCGTCCTCTAACTTATCATTTTCAAACTTACTGTAAGTTAACCTTGTTCTAAGTAGGTCAATTACTGTATCAGCAATATCCTTATCCCTTCCTTTGCTTAAGCCATACTCTGCTTTTATAACGTCATAACTTGCAGTGTCTGAAAAGCGATCAAACTCACAATACTCTATTTCATCATCATAAATATTTACGTGAATTTGGCAGGCTTTATTTTTGTATTGCTTGATGAAATCTACCAGACCAAGAAAGACTTCTCTGTTTTGCCCGTTGTTTATCGAGTTGATAATTAGCTTTGAACGTTCGCCGTTTTCAAAAAGACTTGAAAACGCATCTCTGAACTCGGATACCTTGTCTCTAACTAGCTTCTGTACGTAGTCATAGCTGGTTTCTTGATGAGGAACAATGCGTATCCACATAGCATTTTCTGATTCATACTGGCTGTAACCAAATTCATTACTTGGGTCATATATGAAGGGCATTAAACCTTGCGCATTCAAACGCGAAAGTGTGACTTTGGGTAACGTCTTAAAACTATTGGTTTCATCCTGAATGACTTTTTGAACAAGATACAGATGATAAGCTAAAACCATAGGGTGATACGGCGTAATGTACTCGATGCTGTTGAACACAGCGAAGCCTATATTTACAAGCTGCTTTTGTGTTTGACTAAGTAGAGTATCGTACTGAATACTATTTAGTGCTTCGTTATATGCGTCTACTATACGCGTAACAAGCCCTTGATAATCGCTATCCCAGCCACTCAGGCTGGGCAAAGTATTGTTATCCTTTAAGTATGCAAAGTAAGTGGCGTACGCAGACGATAATTCGGGATATTTTGTTGATATGTCTGCGACGGTCACATGCGCATTGTCAGGTGCTGGGCAATAAAGACTATCTTGATCAAGAAGTTCTTGCTCCCACTGCAAAAGCGTTAGTCGCTTTCCTTTAGGAGCTATTTCATGATTGTCGAGTTGGATCTTATTTTTGCTCTTATTAAATACAGCAAAATAGTCTTTACTAAAGAGTTTATTGTAACGTTCTTGATTGAACAAAAGAGGCAGTGACAACGCATCAGTTGCTACCGCCCCTTCTATACTAAACTTCAACTGTGTTTCGTTACCTTTTACTACAAACTCAACATTGTCAGATTCTGAAGCTAACTGCTCGAAATCAACAACACCTACTGTGCTGTTTTCAAAAGTCTGCTCATTTTCAGTCAGCGTATCTTCTTTGCCGTGCTCAGCAACTTGAAGTTTGTTATCTTCTGTTTGAATAGTAATTAACTGTCGTTTTGGGTCTATCAGGAAACTGTTCTCTATCGCACCTAGATAAAACTCATTTTCTTTAAGGACTAACACTTTAAAATTATGAGTTTCTGCGGATTTATCTCGCTTGACGCGAAATGTAAAGAAAGTGGCGGTGTCGTAATAGTTGCCTGAAACTGTAACGCGACTGCGTTTTCCACCAGAATTATCAGGTGCACTAAAATCGATACTTGGTTGGTTAGGGTTGAGAATTTTACACTCTTTTTTCTCTACCTTTCCGCCAATAAAGCTTATCTCAAGTTCAAATGTATCCCTTCCATCTGGAATCACATAAATGATGTTTTTAGTACGCCTTCCTGCTTTGGTATCTGCTTGGGTTCTAACTAGTAACTTACCCTCGGAGATTGATTCGTTCTCTAGTTCTAGAAGGTTCTCTTTATTCCTCTTTTGTTCTTGTAAACAAGCTTCTAATTCTAATTTGTATTTCCATGACTCGGAGTCATTCTCATCAAAATACTTCTTAACAAAAGATGGGCTAAAGTCTTCTTCACCGAGCTTCTCTTCTAAACTTGTAGGGAAATGATGAGTTATATAATCGAGCTTTTCGTACATTTGCTTGTTTTGCTCAAGCCTATTAGAAATCTGTTTTGGCGAGTCCCAACCTTTTAGTAAGGGGTCGTTCAACAGAGCAATTTCATGAAAGCTAATTTCTCCATCATCGATAAGAGCATTGAAAAGCTCTTCAAACCCAAACATTGTTGCGCCATCATCGACTATTTGTTCAAACCGATGACTCAATAAACATTGTGTAACAAGCTTATTGTCATTTAGAGTATCGATTTCACCTTCTAAAGCTTTTTTTATCTTTAGTGGATGCCAAACCCAACTAGGTTGGGCAATATTTTCAGCGGAATTTATCAGCGTATCGAGCATTGAGTTATGAATAATCAACAGACATGAGTCTTTAACTTCCTTTTGTTGGGAAGCAACTACATCACGAATGTGAGAAATGAAGTTTTCACTACAGCCTTCACCTTTCTCTTCGCTATGTAAGACGACTAAAAGCTTAAAGGCGCCAACTTGAACAAAAGGAATATCCACTTTTTTGACTGATATGTAACCCGCTTTTTTAGCGTAAAGAGCCTGGTATAACTTTTTGCTGTTTTCTCTATCTGGGGACTGAAATTGATAGCGATAACCTTTGTAGAAATGTTCAGCGCCCCAGTCGATTAGCTTTTCAGCTAAAAAATCTTCAAACTGTTTTTCTGACATACACTGCATCTCCACTGTCGCTCATTCTCTCTACATTCCCTATTCTCTCGTAAAAACCCACGAGTACTTTTTGTGTTTGCTTGTCAAAAGAGAGTCCTCTTGCTTCGAATTCCACCAGTAACTCATGCAATCGCAAACGCTCGCGGTTTCCGATAACTATATTGGTTAATAGCAATATGTAGTCTTGGTTTAATACAAGCACCCTCCCCGATCTTCCTCGGCTCTGGACGAAGTGGCTACATAACTCTGACTCTATAGCTTTGCAATAGTGAACGTTAACTTCGTGTCGAGATTCCCCTCTTTTAAATTGCGCGTGGGAAAGTAGTAGTAAGTTTTCAATCGCGTCTTCTACTTCTTGAGCGTCGTTGATTTCTAGAGGTAACTGCCGTTCATCTTTAAACTCGGCCGCATAAGTATTTAGCGCTTCTAATACAGCCTGTGTACTTTCAAGGCCAGTAACAGCCCACAGTGGTTGTTTCACAGCACTAGGGTCTTGGAGGCTTTCATTCATCGCTAAATAAGGGAAAACTTTATCGAAGTTATTTGCTAATTGACGATAACCGTAACTTTTTACATAACTTCGCTCATCTGATGCTTTTTCAGTATCTAGAATGAAATAGCAAGGCTTCGCAGAAGGCGGGCCAGCTTTCCACTCACTTAAATTGAGTGTGATTTGCGCGGTATAGAGAAATGTGTAGAGCTTTAAAAAGTCTATGATGTTTTCTATAAAGTATTTTGGTTTCGAAGCAATAAAATCTAAGTCTTGGACAAACAAATCTCTCAGAAAAGGTAGATAGGGCGTTTCCGTTGGAGCTTTTGAAACTGTCCCAGCTTTTGATCCTGAAAATGTGAAGCTATTGAACGTTTCAACCAGCTCTTTTTCCAAAAAATTCAAACTTAAGCTTGGGGATTCTTGTAAGTGATGCTCCTGCAATAAATTCAAAAATAAGTCCCCCAACCTTTTATTTGCCGAGCTACCTTTGATGTCTTGCGCTTTGAACAGCAATAGCTCTGGGCTTATTTTATATAGTTCATCACCACTGAAATACATGCTTTCAAGATGTTGCCAAAACTGGGCTTCATCCAGTTTTGACTCAAAATTTCCTTTGCACTTTAACTTAAATTGCTCGAATTGATCACTAGCAATGCTTTTCCGGTAGGCATATTTTACAAAGTGGCCAAGCACTATGTCCCAATCAAAGATCCCCTTTCTATCTTTAGTATTTATTGGAAAGAAAGACGTTAATTTATTGTTTTGAGGCTTCAGCTCTGTTTTGAGTTTAAACATCTCATTAAACCCCACTTACTTCAATTTCATCGTCATCATGACGCAGGCTTATAGTTAACCCACCTTTTACTATTGTTAGTCTATCTTTGCTTGATGCAATATCTGCTATGTGGTCGGCAAAGTCATCTAGAATAACGATAGTGTTTTTGTCGTGTTTATTTGGCCTATAGCCACCAATAATTCTATTCATCATATTAAGAAGATTGATATTAACTGGCATTGAAACACTTTTTCCTTCAACAGAGATATGAGCAACGAAGCATGAGGTGTTTGTTGGAGATGCATTCTGAATAGCCATAAAATCAGGTTCCATTTCTACTTCACTCATAATTTGGTAGCCATTATGAGATGAGATAAGAAATTTCCCTTTTGCAATCGACTTTGCATTTCTATTTATATAAGTGTGAATAGCAGAAAATATAGTTTCTTTATAGAATGCTTTTAGTTGTCTTTTCTCTTCTTTGTCGCCAACATAATGAGTGTGCAAGTTCCACACCTTGGCATATTTGTCGAGTAGCGGCTCTTCAAAATCTTCACAAAAATCTCTGTGGTAGTTGTTTGCCATATCTGCATTTCCAAGCAAATAGAACAACCTTAAGTATGAATGCGAATTTTTTGACGGGCTAATACCGAACTCAGACGACAAATATGATTTAAACTCTTCGAAGCCTTTATCAGGCAGCCCTAAACTAGTACTCAAAAGGAACTTGTCAACATTTTCAGTTCTTATGTCAGCAGGGTCAAAGTCTACAATTTTCGATGATATTTCGTTATCGCTCGCATCGAACATATTATCGAATAGATAACCTTCTGGTGATAACAATGTATGAATGAAATCTAACAACGTTCTCGCAGTAAGAAACTGGTCTTTGATTAAACGAGCTTTAAACAATACATCGACAATTCGATCTTGGATTTCAGGTATAGAGAGAAGTTGATAGTTAGTACAAAGTAACTTGTTACCGTCATCCCCCCCCTTCTCTCTATCGAAGTACTGACGAATAATATTCCCTTCCAGCTTCGTGATACGATTAAAAATTGCTTTTACAAACTTAGATGAATGCCCGGCGCTTGTTAAATCAAACTTTGGATAGTCTTCGAAGTTCAGGAATACATATTCCGAAGTTGATACCTTCGAGTCTAAATAGTTAGCTATCGCGTTGCGCACGTTTTCACTACTGCCTTCTTCGACATAATTCCCCATCATGCCGATATTAATTCCAACCACCAGCGCTTGCCTGCTGCTCTCATAAGCCGAAAAAACTCTATCGAGTGTAGATATCGCAGATTCATCAGGTTCAAAACTGTGTGTTGCGTCTAAATGAAATTCTGCTTTATGAGAAAATTTAGATGCATATTGAGTGAGGATTTCAGATTTGCCATCCCCACTACTTCCACAAAGAAATATTATTTTTTTACTGCCGGGAGATAATGAAGTTAGATGACTTTCGAAGTCTTTCTGAATATCTGTTTCGATATAGAGATATTTCTTCACTTCATCAAGCTCAGCAGAAATGGAGTCTTGTCGCTCGGTAGATACCGCATAGGGGGAAGATTTGGATAATACGCTTAGAACATCGAGGAAACGCATACTACATCCTTATAGTTGGTCTTTAGTATAAGAAATTAACACCAATCGTTTTGCTTTTACAACGGATTTCTTTGATAGTTTGGTATATCTAAACAATGATAAGTATTGCGCTACACGGCTCTAATTTAGCCGAATTTTACATTTTCACTCGTTGGTGATTCTAATAATTTAGATACCAGCTCTTCATAATAAGACCTGATCAACGGTATATTTTCGTTAATGGCCATGTATCTTTAAACTGCTCTGAACTTAAAATTTAAATTCTGCGACCGTTCGATACGGTTTTAGTCCCATCGCTTTTGCGTTGCATTTAGACAACCTCTACCAACTTTTATTTGTTAAGTACTACCATGAATAAAGTTGAACTCAAGGTGATTCAAACTAACGTATCGGCGTATTCCAAATAGGAATTTCTTACTGTGAAACAAAGCCTGAAGAGTCCCGACAGATACGCTCTATTGATCACTCCCCCCAACCATCCCATGAAAAACTTCAACCGCCTTATCAAAGCTCTCATCATGCTCAAAATATAGCTGACTTAGTCGGCTTTTCTTTATTTGGTATGTTTTGCTGGCAAAGGCTAACGCTTCTCTGAAGCTCTCAAATTCTTCATCGAACACTTTAAACACTTCGCGCTGCGGTTTTGCTACCCGCGTTATGCTGCCATTTACTTCATAGTCGAAGCCTGCAAATTGAAGCCGTGAAAGGGTTTCTTTGCCTAAACGCATGCCGCCTTTAAGGCTTATTTGAAATGCGGTATCCATTTCTTCAATTTCATCCATGCTCCAGTGGTTAAACACTCTAATGGCTTTCTCATACTTTGCTGCCAATAGTTTTTTTAACACAGTTATTCTGGGTTCTAGCGTACCGCTGTTTTCATTTTTAAGCAGGTCGAAGCATTCATTGCATGAGGGTACTGAAATAAAATCAGCGCTTGAGTTTACGTCTCGCCAGTCGTGAATAAATTTTATGGGTGGGATAAAGTCTGGCTGTGCCGCTTCGCAGCCACAGTAAATACAGCGGTTAAAGTCAGCCGAATGTACCGCGTTTAGTGGTTCGTAGAATTTTTGATAATTCTTTACTGACATACTGCTACTTGATTAGGAATCTAGGGCTATTGGTGTTAATAACGGTAACACAGCTAGATTCTAGGAAAAGTTAATTGTGCCGTTTTAAAAACAAAAAACGCCGCCCTTGGGCAGCGCTTTGCTTCATATATTAACGGTAAAAACTACAGCCGCGACGGCTTGCTGTGTGGGTCGCCTTCAACATGGGGTTTTGGTTCGCGAGGTTTCGGTTTTGCCGCAATAGGCACTTCCTCTTCACCCTCATTGCCTTCTTTACCCTCATTACCCTCCTCGCCTTCTTCATCAATATCCCAGGTGCCTTCTTCGCTCCATGGGTCGTCGTCGGGGAATTCGCCTATATTGATTTCTTTCATGGAATAGTCGGGCTGATAACGCATGTCGTAATTCGCGGCCCGCACTATGGAAATGCACAGCAATAAGGCCACGGCTAATAAGGGTACGCCCCCTATTATCGATGCCGTTTGTAGCGTTTCCAACCCGCCTACAAACATAAGTACAATGGGCATAAACGATAACGCAAACGCCCAAAATAAACGGTTCCAGCGCAGCGGCTCTTCATCTACTTCTTTTTGCACTACGGCGGCAAGAATGTAAGAAATAGAGTCGAAAGTGGTTGCTGTGAATATTAGCGCTAATAGGGTAAATACAAAGATAACTACGTAGTCCATGGGCAGCGTATGCAACATGGCGAATATGGCCGCCGTTGGGCTTTGCTGGTTGAGTATGCTTACTACGTCTAGCTCGCCCGATAGCTGTAAATACAAGCCGTAATTGCCCATTACCATGAAGAATAAAAAGCAGCCCATGGTGCCAAAGAACATTGAACCCGCCACCATTGTACGAATAGTTCGGCCGCGTGAAATACGCGCTATAAAAAGCCCTACGCTAGGTGCAAATACTAGCCACCACGCCCAGTAGAATATGGTCCAGTCTTGAGGAAAGTGAGTATTCTGAAAACCGTTGAATTCGGCAAATGGCTCTAGCCATGTGGCCATTTTAATAATGTTGCTTAGTACGCGGCCAAGGGCATCTAGGCCAGTATTGGCCATAAATAGGGTTGGGCCTACAATAAAGATAAACAGCAGCAACCCAACGGCCAGCCAAAAGTTAATGTCTGACAGCAGCTTAATGCCTTTTTTTAACCCAACATACGCGCTGTAACCAAATATAGCGGTACAGGTTATAAGCACAATAATTTGGGTAGTCAGCGACTTAGGCACACCGAATAACTCATGCACCCCTTCGTTTATCATGGGCGCAGCTAAACCTAATGTGGTGGCCCCGCCGCCTAACATGCCGAAGATAAAGCTGATATCGATAATTTTACCTAGCCAGCCGTGGGCTAGCTTTTCGCCAATGACCGGCATTAACGCTTCGGATATTTTTAATACGCTGTGCTTACGCACATAGTAGAAGTAAGCAATAGGCACCGCGGGGATAAGGTAAATGGCCCAAGCTAGCGGGCCCCAGTGGAATATACCGTAGGCGGCAGCCCACTTGGCAGCTTCTGGCGTTCCGCCTTCTATATGAAACGGTGGCGCTTGGTAGTAATACACCCATTCAATCATAGACCAGTACAAAATAGACGCCCCAATGCCCGCACAAAACAGCATGGCCGCCCAAGATACTGGCGAGAACTCGGGCTTTTCTTCAGGATCGCCCAGTTTTATTTGGCCTATGTCGCTAAACATGATGAACACCATGAAGCCACCCGCACCAACGCCAAGTAATAAATATAGAACGCCCAATTTACTGGTAACGAAGTCTTTTGCGGCCGCCACCCATTGTGCGCCTTGATCTGGCCAAATAATTAAAGGAATGGTTACCGATAGAAGAAGGATGAGAGAACCAAAAAACGTTGGCTTGTCGATAACGCTAAACGCGCTCTCGTGTTCTTTGATGGCCTTCTTTGAAGAAGTATCTCGGGCATTACTACTCATACACGATCCTTTTTTTGTTTTTTATAGATGCCATTACGCGTTGAAGCTTTAAACGGGCAATCTTGTAAAACAGTTTATCAGAATAACGCGACGGGTATCTTGGCGTAGCTCGCTATAATTGGTGCAGCTTGCTGCAAATTGCTACGTTTGGTGTTGAACGCTAATAGTGGAGAGACACAGCGCTCCTTGAACATGCCAAATGTTAAAGCGAATTTAACCTTAATGTTCACCAAGCCTTAATAGTTTTATTGTTAAGCTTTTTGAATACGTACCACTAATTGAGTTTATAATGGCGCTTAAACCGTTTTTGAATTACATCGAACAACCTGAGTAGAACATGGCCCATAAAGTACGTTATAAATTTAATGGTGTGGCAAAAGAGATAAATTTTTCTTACAGCCGTTATCAAAATATGCATGAAGCAGTGGCCGATGCTGAGGGAATAGACCTTACCCAGTTTTTGCAAACTGAACAGCAAGTTGCCTCAATCAGCAAAGACAAAAAAACCGCAAGAAATTTTAGAGATGCCGAATTTGTAAAAATGGGCTTTTCTGATTTGTACTTCTTAAAAAATGGCCAAGAATGATGGTTCACGTCCCTGTGACCCAAAGCAATGCTTAAATGATTTGTGGGCATTAGTACGTGCAAAGTTAAACGTTAAGAACGCGTTGGAAAACTGGACAAGAACCCCGTTTGAACCATTAGCCGGTTAAGTAGACGGGCTGCTTATTGGTAGGTCAGTGGTGTTGTGCCCTTTTCTCTTTCAATAAACCTACGCCCAATGTAGCCATGGCTATCGCAACAACACCATTTAGATAGTTAAAAAATGCATATGGCGCGTAGTCGAGAACCTCAACCCCTAGGGTTGCAGAGTAAAACGCCCCCGCCGTTGTCCAAGGAATAAGGCCCGTGGTCATGGTGGCGCCTTCTTCCACGGACCGAGACAGCACGGAGGGATCAAGCTTCTGTTGCTGATATTTTGATTGAAACAGTTGGCAATTTAGAATAATAGAGATATACGCTTCGCCCATTGCCACGTTACCTAAGAAACCTGATGCTATGGTAACGGCGATTAACGTTGCGGTGCGTTTTACTCGTTTAATAATGCCCGACAATAATGCCGCTAAAAAGCCTGCACCGTGCAATATACCGCCCAATGCTATGGCCATTAACGCGAGTAATAGCGTCCAACTCATACTGCTAATGCCGCCCCGGCCTAGTAATGCATCTAAATTTGCTATACCTGTATTTTGTGGGGTGTTTTCCCAAAGTGCATTAAGTACGCTAATTGTGTTGGTGTCTTGGTAGAAAATAGCGATGATGACTGCTAGAAGAATACTGCATGACATGGCAACTTCAGCTGGCACTTTTTTAATGCTCATTACCGTTAACAACACTAGCGGTAACAAGGTAATGTAAGGTGCAAGGTTATAGTGGCTGGCAAGCGCTGCTTTGATTTCGAATATCTCCTCTACATTCAAACTTTGGCTTGCGTAGGTAAAACCTATAACTAAGAAAATTACGAATGTTAGAAGAAAGCTAGGCAGTGTAGTTAGCAGCATGGCATACATATGCCGATAGATAGTGGTGCCCGCACTCATCGCCGCGAGATTGGTGGTATCTGAAACCGGAGACATTTTATCGCCAAACGTAGCGCCAGCTACTACCATGCCAGCGATGATAGGTAGCGGTATATTCATGGCTTCGCCAATGCCCATTAGCACTACCCCCATAGTACCTACCGTGCCCCACGACGTACCTGTGGCTACCGACATTACCGCACACAGAATTAACCCCACCGCTAAGAATATACTGGGGTTTAGCCAATTAAGGCCGAAATAAATTAGGGTTGAGATAGTGCCGCTTTGCATGAAGCTGGCGATAACCATTCCAATGAGGATAAAAATATATATTGCCGGCATTGCCCGCGTTAATGCACTGGTCATTAGTTCACGGATTTGCAGGTACTTGTACCCTAAACTAAACGCATTAATACCAGCCCAAAGCAAACACAAGAAAATTAATGCATGAAGGCTAATGCCTAAGCCAAACAAACCGCCCGCTATCAAGGCTACAATAACACTGAAACATAGCAATGACTGGGCAAAGCTGGGGCTACGCATAGAGTGAGGCGAAGTTAAAGGCAAGTTGGCGCACTTAAAAATGAAGTAGTGAAAAGTAGTATAACGACTTTACACCATCAACTCTTATAAAAATTTAAGACGTTATACACTATTAATTTTGCCACAATCGCATGAATCCCAACAATAAAAACGACCACCCCTTAAACAATTAATTAACCTTCTTCCAAAAAAATTAACTTTTTTGCAATTTAATCTTAATTTGAATAATAGGCTAGAGAGCCCGCCGTTAAAGGAAAGTTCGAATTGACGCCCCCCTATTAGAACTCAAAAATATCTAGTTTGAATGTGCGCTTGTTAAAAAGGACGCTTAGCAAATATGAATTCAATAGATTCCAGCCTGTCGATGTTGCAAGGCGAGTTGGTAGTAGGCATAAAACTTACAAAATACTGCTTATTCATGTGAAGTACAAAGCCTGAAACATCAGCATACCAAGAAACTGGAAATAATAAATTGTCGTTATACAGCCGACATAGCATAGGCAACGTGCAGCTATAAAATGTGTAAGACAACGGTTATTTTCTAAAAATAATAATTCAATAAATTACTTTCAAGTGGCAAACATATTGCCCATAAATGAAAGTAAAAGGCTAAACATATGAAACTAAACCAGCTCAATTTCCGTGTAAAACTTAGTCCCATTTTTGTTGCTATGGCTGCTGCCAATTTAACTTATTCTCTGCCGAGCTTTTCTCAGCAAATCGATGACACAATCCCCGCCGTTGAAAAGGAAAAAAATACCGATGATGCTGCAGATATTCAAGTATTAGAGAGAATTACTGTATCTGCCACCAAACGTGACACAGACCTGATGAACACGCCAATTGCAATTTCAGCCTTCACCGAAGAGCAATTGAACAAAATTGGTATCACTAATGTGAAAGATTTGAACAACGTGGTACCTAACATGAGCATCATGACGGATCGGGAGTCCTCAGCGCCGATCATTACTATGCGTGGTGTGCGCTCAACCAACACTACTGAGTGGGGAGACCCTGCCGTTGGTGTGCACTATGATGGAATTTATTCGCCGCGTCCTCAAGGTGCCCTTTCGTTAATTTTCGATGTTGAGCGAGTTGAAGCACTTCGTGGACCTCAAGGTACGTTATTTGGACGTAACTCTACGGTAGGGAGTTTGAATGTCATCTCCGCGAAACCGAATTTAGATGAAGTAGAAGGCAAAGTTGAATTAGAAGTTGGTCGATGGAATCAACAAGTCATCAAAGGAGTGTTAAATGTTCCTATTTCGGATTCATTTGCAATAAGAGGCGCATTCTTTAAAGAAACAAGAGACTCTAATTTAAACGGTTACTACGACCCTAACCAATGGGATCAGCGTTACCTAGGACTTGATACATCACAACTTACGCCCATCAGTGAAGGCATCACTCCAGCGGATCGCGATACTGACAACCGCACCTATTTTAATGACACCTTGTATGAACCCATAAAAGCCGATCCCGCTGATTTTTATAATAACTCAGACCAATATGCTTTCAGGCTTTCTGGGCTGTACTCCCCAAGTATAGACTTTTCTTGGCAGCTGACTTTCGAGCGTTATGTTGATCAAGGTGCTGGCACAGCTGCTTCCCGAGATTGTGAGAAGATAAAAGATAGACCTTCTGATGTGAATGGTGGCTCGTGTACCGATTTGTGGGGAACGGAGGATAATCATACCGTATATGTAAATGTTCCGGGTAAAGTAGATTTGACCCTAGATAGCTATCGTTCGAGCATTCACTATGACATAACCGACGGTATTCAGTTTTCCTATTTAGCCGGTTATCAAAGCCAAGAGCGTTCAGGACAGGTTGATTTAGATCAGGGTATGTATTTCTATGATCAAATACTCAAATGGATTGACACGGATTATGACTCTTGGTCCCATGAATTGCAGTTTAAGTCTACGGGTGAGAGCGACTTACAATGGATTGTGGGCTATTTCAATCTTAAAGAAGATAACTCAATGAACGGCCAATATCATGGAGCCATGGGGGGGGTCTCATGGTGGCTTCAACCATCGCGCACGGTAGAGTCCGAAGCATTTTTTGCGCAAGGTACTTACTCGTTGACAGAGAAGTTGTTTTTAACCCTAGGAGCTAGATATACGGAAGACCAGAAAGAAGATAAAGGTGGCCGAAACCTAGGGTGTTTCTCGAACGAATGTTATACCGACGTGGCTTGGGGAGAGGTCTGGGATTATATTGATTGGTCACTTCCTTTAGATGAGCAAATTGAGAATACCAGTGCGGTGCGTGCGAATTTAAATGCACTACCTGTTGATTACTACGACTCGCCTGTTGAAGGGGCTGAAGTAGACAGCGAAAATGACGTAAAACAAAGCTGGGCAAAACCCACTTGGCGTGTGGGCTTAGATTATCAAGCCACTACAGATACCCTGTTTTATAGCTATATTGCCAATGGCTTTAAAGGCGGCGGTATTGGCGACATTTTAATCAAGCAATCAGATGGTACACGCTTTGATACCAGTTACGATGGTGAAGAAGTGGTGACTTATGAGATTGGTGCCAAAACCACACTGTTAGACGGCAAGATGAATCTGCGCGCAAATTACTTTTACAGTGATTATAAAAACCAACAGTTCTCTACTTGGACAATTTACGACACTATTACTGAAATGCAGGAAGACCCGCGAACCGGTGAGATGATTGAAATGACCCAAGATTTTGGGACATTTTTAACCCGCAATGCATCTAACTCAAGAATCTCTGGCTTAGAGTTAGAGATGGATTTAGTACCTTGGAACGGTGGTTTCATTGGCGGTTATTTAACTTTCCTTGATACCGAAATTACATCTGACTACTGGAAAGCTTGGGGCTCCGAGCCATCACAGGTCTTCGCTAACCCAGACGGCGTAGAGATTCCAGGAACACTAGATACGTCTCAGCCTTGGTTTAGGAACTTAAAAGGCAACCAGTTAGCCTACTCACCCGAGGTCTCATTTACTTTGAATATCAGTCATACCTTTGAATTAAGTAACGGTGGGCGAATTACCCCATTCATTAATATTCACTGGGAAGACGACTCTTATACCTCCATCGACAATACCGATAAATGGGAAATTCCTGCGGAAGCGTTAAATGAAGGAATTGATTTAGATATCTACTCTGATAAACGAGAAGCATGGGCGATGATCAACGCGAACGTGAAGTACGAAACGGCTGATAATACTTGGTATATCGAAGGGGGCGTTTATAACCTTACTGATGAAGATGTGAATTGGTGGCAAGGCTATTCTGGTAGTACACCTGTTGCCGGCAAAGCAAGACGTAACTGGAACATTCGAGTTGGATACAACTTTTAACTGACAATACCATTTGGTCTTGTTGACTGAATGAGCAAGGTCTCTCGATATCACTACAGATACGGGAGGCCCTGTTCAACGTATTTATCTTGATTTTTATATTACCAAGGAAGCGTGATGGCATCTCCTAGTTTTGTTATCAATAGCCCACAACATACCCAAAACCCAAGTGGGTATGGATTTCCATTAACGGTGCTTACCTCATTATTTTTTATGTGGGGTTTTATCACCTGTTTAAACGACATACTGATCCCCCATCTAAAAGCAGCGTTTAGCTTGAGTTACACCCAAGCAATGTTGGTTCAATTCTGTTTTTTTGGAGCCTATTTCATTGTTTCACTACCCGCTGGTAAATTACTGAAACGCATCGGCTATCAAAAAGGCATTGTGATGGGTTTGGTACTTGCCGCGTTAGGCTGCTTATTATTTTACCCAGCGGCCTCTAGCCATAGTTACCCTTTATTTCTGTCTGCGTTGTTCGTGCTTGCCTCGGGCATTACCATTTTACAAGTATCAGCAAATCCTTACGTGACCTTGCTAGGGCCAGCTGAAACTGCATCTTCGCGGTTAACACTAACTCAAGCGTTTAATTCTCTGGGAACAACAATTGCACCCTATTTAGGGGCGTTATTTATTCTCAACGAAGCAGTAAGCACAATGGCGGTTAACCCGTCTGCTGAGTCGGTGCAAATGCCCTACTTGATGCTAATGGCAATGTTATTATTGTTAGCGGCAATCTTTGCACTGATCAAATTACCCCACATCCCCAGCACTCCCGTAACTGAAAGTGAAACTATAGGCGCTAGTGCATGGCAACAGCGCCATTTAGTTTTAGGTGCGCTGGCTATTTTTGTTTATGTCGGTGCCGAAGTGGCGATTGGTAGCTTCATAGTCAATTTTTTAGGCGAAGAGAATATTGCCGCACTAGAAGAAGCAGAAGCGGCAAAATATCTAACCTATTATTGGGGCGGGGCTATGATTGGGCGCTTCATTGGCGCTGCAACCATGCAAAAAGTTTCTGGCGGAAAGGTACTGGCATTCAATGCTGCATCAGCCTGTGTGCTATTAGCTATTACCGTGCTAGCTTCTGGCAGCATAGCTATGTGGTCCGTATTGCTGATTGGCTTATGCAACTCTGTGATGTTTCCCACTATTTTTAGTTTGGCCTTAAATAGCTTAGGAAAACACACTCCTCAAGGCTCTGGCATATTGTGTTTAGCCATAGTAGGTGGGGCCATCATCCCCATTTTTCAGGGTGTATTAGCAGACACCATTGGCGTGCAATTAGCCTTTATTTTACCTCTTTTTTGCTATCTATATATTGCTTACTACGGCTTGGTAGGAAGCCGAGTGGCAGCTTAACGTGACTGGAAACGAACATGAATAAACTAATAACTATAAGCGTAATGCTAAGCTTGATGTGTACCCTCGCTGCATGTAAAAGTGAAAAAAATCCACAAACACCTTCTCCCAAAAATGCCGCTGACATATGGCCAAAGCTGAATAGTGCGGTGAAGCAAGACCCGCAAGTGGAAGCACAAGTTAAACAAATATTGGCCACAATGACGTTAAAGCAAAAAGTCGCACAAATGATTCAGCCAGAAATACGCGATATTTCAGTGGCAGATATGCGTAAGTATGGCTTTGGCTCCTATCTAAACGGTGGTGGAGCATTCCCAAATAACGAGAAACATTCCAGCGCCGATGATTGGGTTAAGTTGGCCGACGACATGTATCTAGCCTCGGTGGATGACAGCTTGGATGGCTCGACCATTCCTACTATGTGGGGAACTGACGCCGTACATGGTCACAATAACGTCATTGGCGCAACTTTATTTCCCCACGATATCGGACTGGGCGCAGCAAATAATCCGGATTTAATTGAAAAAATTGCAAACATTACCGCCACCGAAGTAATGGCCACAGGGATTGATTGGGTTTTCGCACCTACCGTAGCAGTGGTGCGCGATGATCGATGGGGACGCACCTATGAAGGCTACTCAGAAGATCCTGAAATCGTGAGAAACTATGCCGCATCCATTGTAAAAGGCTTGCAAGGTGAGGCTAATAAAGACTTTTTGTCAGACAACCGTGTGATTAGTACGGTGAAACACTTTATTGGCGATGGTGGCACGCTTGACGGTGATGACCAAGGTGACAACATCAGTAGCGAACAGGAATTGTTTAATATCCATGCTCAAGGATATGTTGGCGGTCTAACCGCGGGTGCTCAGTCTGTTATGGCTTCATTTAATAGTTGGCAGGGCGATAAAATCCACGGCAATAAGTATTTATTGACCGAAGTACTAAAAAAACAAATGGGTTTCGATGGCTTTGTTGTTGGTGATTGGAATGGTCACGGCCAAGTCGTAAATTGCAACAACGAAAGTTGTCCCCAAGCGATTAATGCTGGATTGGATATTTTCATGGTGCCAACAGGTGCATGGCTTCCTTTATACAAAAATACCATAGCTCAGGTGAAAGACGGCACTATTGCCATGTCGCGAATCAATGACGCAGTTACCCGTATTTTACGAGTTAAAGTGCGTGCGGGATTATTCGATAAGCCCAATCCAGCAAAGCGCAAATTTTCTGGGAAAAGCGACTTAATTGGTCATAAAAGCCATAGAGATGTTGCACGACAAGCGGTGCGCGAGTCCTTAGTGTTATTAAAAAATAAAAATCACTTGTTACCATTAGATCCGAAGCAGTCAATTCTGATTGCCGGTGATGCAGCAGATAACATTGGCAAACAATCTGGCGGCTGGTCGATTACTTGGCAAGGCACTAACAATAGCAATGCAGATTTCCCTGGGGGAAGCTCAATATTTGCTGGGTTAAGTAAGCAAATCAATGCAGCTGGTGGGCAGGTAGAGCTAAATGAGCATGGCGATTTTACCAATAAGCCCGACGTTGCCATTGTGGTATTTGGCGAAGAACCCTACGCAGAAGGCCACGGCGACAGAGCTAGTTTAGATTACCAGCAAGGAAATAAACGAGATCTCGCCCTCTTAAAGAAACTCAAAGCACATGGGATCCCCGTGGTTGCCATTTTCATATCGGGACGACCAATGTGGGTCAATGCCGAACTTAATGCTTCAGACGCATTCGTTGCTGCTTGGCTTCCAGGATCCGAAGGAGATGGTATCGCCGAAGTAGTACTCGCAAATCCGGATGGCTCCATTCAACACGACTTCAAAGGTAAACTATCTTTTTCTTGGCCTAAGTCTGCTGAGCAAACCACGGTAAACTACGGTGATTTAGACTATGCGCCGCTATTACCCTATGGGTTTGGATTAACCTACCAAGATGAAAACCTGTTAGCTGATAATTTGTCTGAGCAAGTCGAGCTGAATTTAGATCAACCCCAGCGCACAATGTTATATACAGGCGCTATGCACAAACCATGGGAAATGCATTTATTTTCTGGTGAGCAAGAAATTGCTGTTAATTCTAACTCTCATCAATTAAACGGATTAACTTTTCGTACTGTGGATAGAGAGGTCCAAGAGGATTCGCTTTTAGTTAGTTTAGATGGTAATCAATTGTCTGGTGTGAAGATAGTCAGTGAAAGCCATTTTAAGGAAGACCTCAACCGAGAATTTTTGGCTGACAGCACAATATCAATGTTAATCAAAGTGACTAGTAAACCTAGCGACAATGTCTATATTGCCATGAACTGTGAAGGTTTTGGCGATGACCCAGGTAGCTGCAATGCGAGACTAGATGTCAGCTCAATAATCAATGCCTTGGCCATTAACGAGTGGCATCCCCTAAGCATTGATTTGCAGTGCTTTGCGAATATGGGTATTAAGTTCGATAGTTTAGTATCACCTTTTTCATTAGAATCTGCAGGGGCAATGCAAATATCACTGTCGGAAGTAGGTTTCACTCCGCAACCTCCCGAGCAAGCGACAATTAGCTGCAATTGATCTAGCGGATAGCTAGTTACCATTCGGAAAGAAAACTTGTTCTAAGAATTTCGCATTATCTTAGGACAAGTTTCCAGCAGCATTTATTGTACTTAGTATTGGCAACCTTCTCCTCGACAAATTCGTTGGATCAGATTGATAATTGCGATAGCATTTGATGAGGAATTAATACACACCTATTCTCACAAACTATTTCGCTGAACAGTGACCACCTTACAAAGGATTCTATTTAATTTACGCCTATGTCAACGTTTAAATGTGTAGTTACGCTCAATGAGTAGCGTTGTATTTAATTTGAATGACATTACATTGGTAATGACTATTGTTCTGTCGATTTTGTTTTCCTTAATGCTGTTATCTAGTCATCGTATGAATGATAATAGCGCTTACTTACTCGCAGCATTTTTAATTTCCCATGCTTTTATAGCTTTTCACGAGTTGACCTTCTTCGGAGAAAAATTTCGTTTTGAAGCCTTGGAATTTGCGCCAAATATACTCTTTGTAGGCAGCCTCGCCTATTGTCTAGATGCGGTATTGCTCTACTTATATATTAAGTCATCGGTGTTTAGTGATTTCAAATTTTCTGAAAAACATTTAGTGCACCTTATTCCTTTCTTCCTATACGCCATCTATTTGATCTTTAATTACTACAGCCTTAGTGACATCGCAAAACAGATCGTTATTGAGAATTGGGGGCTGTATAGCACATGGCACTATATTGCCACTGATACTTTGGTCAAACTGCTCAGATTAACTTACTTAGTAGGCTGCTTTGTTTTAATCGCTAGATACCATAAACGTCATAAAGAGGCGCGGGCGGATATTTCGACTATTGATTTAAATTGGCTTCGTTTACTACTGATAGGCTTTTTGGCCATTATGGTCACCGAAGCTTTTTTAAGCATATTGAAAGTCATTAATCTTAGCTATCCAATTGAAGTAGAAACCTTTATTAGTATAGGCTTGTTTTCTTACTACATTACTTTTTTGCTAGTGGTCTCTTTATTATTTTATAGTGTGACTAAATCTCACTCTATCATTCCCATTCCAACAACAGATGAAAATCAACATTCTGATGAAAAGAGTGTGTATAAATCCGTCTATATTGAACGGATAGAAACTATCATGCGGAAGGAAAAGCCTTACCTTTTATCAGATATTACCATCGATGAATTAGCCAAAAAGCTGAACGTTTCAACTAAAGATTTATCGGTCACTTTAAATCGTCATTTTCAGATGAATTTCTACGAATTTATTAATAATTACCGAATCGAGGAAGCCAAGTGTTTATTGGTAGAGGACGTAAACAGAGCCATTACCGATATTTACTTTGATGTAGGATTTAATAGTAAGTCAGTTTTTTATACATTTTTTAATAAAAAGGAGGGAATTACCCCCTCTGAATTTAGAAAACGCCATGGTAACAATACCTAATTTTAAATAGCCCATTGTTCTGATTCTTCAGACCAGATGACTGCAATGGTAGAAAAATTGACAAGATTCTATGATCAAATTGACTACAGAAAAAATTTGGTCATGGGGGGCAATGGTAAAAATGGTAAGAAATGGCGCACCCGACAGGATTCGAACCTGTGACCTTCGCCTCCGGAGGGCGACGCTCTATCCAGCTGAGCTACGGGTGCATTGAAAATGGCTTAATATGATAAAAATTTAACCTGTTCTAAGGGAATAAGAACGTGGTGTGATTAAACTTCCTGCTTAAGCGCGGCGTAATAATACTTAGGCCATGGGCTCGCATCAACTGGTTTGTGTAATTCTCTTACTTTAATAGGTTTTGAAGGTACTTTATCCCTACTTTTTATAGGTAATTGGTAGCAAATAGTTGTTCGGGCTTGAATTCCCGTTATAATCTGGCCAGTTATACTTTAATTTAAAGTTCATGATTGCCTGGAGACAGATGTGAAATTGAAAACCTGGTTTATTGTTGCAGCTACAGCACTTACTGTGTTTGCAGCGCAAGCACAAGAAATGAGTAACGACGATATTGCTAACCGCATTAAACCGGTTGGTCAGATACACGTAGCTGGCGCGGAAGCTGCTGGTCCTGCTTCTGCAGGTGGTGGTGCTAAGTCGGGTGAAGATGTTTATAACTCTGCCTGTGTAGCATGTCACAGTTCTGGTGTGCTTGGTGCACCTAAAGTTCACGTAGCCGCTGATTGGCAGCCGCGTTTAGACGAAAAAGGCCTAGATGGCGTATGGCAAAATGCCCTTAACGGTATTAACGCTATGCCACCTCGTGGTACCTGTGCTTCGTGCTCTGATGATGAAATTAAAGCCGCAATTGAGTACATGATTGAAGGTATCTAACCTTCGTCATTTACTAACAATGTGTTGGAAAAAGTAGCGTTTTTCGAGTAGATCGGGTAATTTAACCGCATCTTAGAATAAGCTCTTTTTACTTGCCGGCGAACGGAATGTCATCAGATTCAACGCAGTATGAGTTGACAGAAGAAGAGCTGCGGGAAATTATACCGCAGCTTCAACAACTCACTAATAAATATAAGCGTGCTGAACGAGTTCAGAAAGCGCTATTCGACATTTCCGAGCTTGCAAGTTCTGTTAGTCACCTAAACCGCCTTTATACCGCTATTCATGAAATCATTGCCGACTTCATGAATGCCGATAACTTCTTTGTTGCTTTCTACGAACAAGACAGTCAAATTGTCGATTTCACCTATTTTGTTGATGAGTTTGACGAACAAACCGTAAAGCAGTTACCCGCCGATTCCTTAATGGATGGCATGACGGGTTATATATTGCGTACCGGTCAGCACTTGTTTTACAAACGTTCAGAAGAGCAAATTTTTGCTGAAGATCACGGTATTAAATTAGTGGGTTCTCAGCCTTTTGAGCTACTTGGAGTTCCACTTAAACGTGGCAGCCAAGTAATTGGTGCTATGGTGGTGCAAACCTACGACGATGGTGTGCACTACACTCAAGAAGACTTAGAAGTACTGCTGTTTGTTTCTCAGCATATTGTTACCACAGTGGACAGGGTTAAAAACCGTGAACTAACCGAACGTACCATTCGTGAACGTACTCGCCAGCTAAGAAAAATTAATGACGACCTTCAAGAAGAAATTCTTGAGCGCCAAAAAGTAGAGTCGTTACAACAAGCCTTATTTGAAATCTCTGAATTAGCAGCCAACCTAGAAGGCGATATGTCGGTCTTCTATTCTAGCCTGCACGAAATTCTAGCCCGCCTTATTAGTGCGCCAAACTGCTTTATCTCTATTATTGATGAATCGCAGCAAAGGTTAGAGTTTCCGTATTTCAGTGATATGGAACACGCGGAAGTGGAATCTCGCCCTATGGGGTTGGGGTTAACTGAATTTGTACTGCGTACCGGCCAAGCTGAACTGATTAACCCACCTAGGGTATTAGAGCTGGCTGAAGCGGGTGAAATAGACGTGTCTGTTGCCCAAACCATGCTAAACAGTGCCAACTCTTGGTTGGGGTCGCCCCTGGTGGTAGATGGTGAGGTGTTTGGGGTTATTGCGGTGCAGACCTACGGTAAGCACGCCAAATACACCGCCAGAGACCTAGAGCTATTGCGCTTTGTTTCACACCATATTGCGGTAACCATGGAGCGTAAGCGCAGTACTGAAGAAATTCATCGCCATAACAGTGAACTAGAACTTAGAGTTGCTGCGCGCACCGCCGAGCTTGATAGAGCCAACAAATACCTAAAGCAGCAAATTGAAGAGCGTAAAGAGATAGAGCTTAAGCTTATTCACGACGCGCATCACGATTCACTCACAGACCTTCCTAACCGCTCGATGTTTACCAGCAGGCTTGAACTAGCCATTGCCAGTAAGCAGCGTTACACCGAAAATTACTTTGCGGTGTTGTTCATCGACTTAGACCGATTCAAAGTTATTAACGATACCTTAGGCCATCACGCAGGTGATGAGTTCTTAGTTGAAGTGGCTAGACGCATTGCACTATGCATTCGTGGGCACGACTTATTGGCCCGCTTAGGAGGCGATGAGTTTGTTGTTTTACTCGATAACTTTGAAGATTTAACCGATGTACAAGAAGTGGCGTCTCGTATTATTAACTCGATTTCTGAGCCATTCTTGCTGGAAGGTCGTGAAATGTATTCGGGTGCCAGTATCGGTATTGCTAATTTAGAATCTTATTATCGTAGTGCCGATGAAGTGCTGCGTGATGCCGATGCAGCCATGTACCAAGCGAAAACCTTGGGCCGTGGCCGATTTGTTATGTTCGATAAGAGCATGCGCGACCGCTTAATTGAAGAGCTTGAGCTAGAAAACGAATTTCGCCGTGCCTTGCGCGATGAAGAGTTTGAATACTTCTTACAGCCTGTGATTGATATAAGAGACAACACAACGCTTTACAACGAAATGTACGTGCGTTGGAGCCACCCCACTTTCGGCAAAATAGCCCGAGAGCAGTTTCGCCAAGTGGCCGAACAAAGTGGCTTAACCTTAGATTTAGACTTGTTTCAGTTACGCAAAGCTTGCGAGTTACTGGCCCGCGCGAAAACAACAGGCGAAGACACTGGCCGTATTGCGGTAAACGTTTCTATTATTCATTTGCTACAAGCGTCTATGGTGAATCAGATGATTTCGCTTATAGACGAATACAAAATATCGCCCCACGATTTGGTATTTGAGTTTGATGAAAACGATTTAAATCGTCGTTCGCAGTTTATTTTACCTGCTATTAAGAAGTTAAAACGTGCTGGGGTGACCTTAGTGCTAGATAACTTTGGTAGTGGCTTGGCATCGCTTAGTTACTTATTCGCTTACCCATTCGATTTCATCAAAATTGACCACAGATTTGTGCGCTCGCTACCCCGTTCACAGCGAAACCTTAAGCTTATTCAATCGGTAATGCTTATTTCTGAGCACCTTAAATTTAAGGTCATTGCCGAGGGGGTAGACTCACCTGCACAGCTAAACGCGCTTACCGACATTGAGTGTAATTACGCCCAAGGTAAAGTGCTTACTCGCGCTACGGTGCTTGATATGAAACAGCTAGCTGGCTAGCTGTTTAACTAAGCAGCTAACAGTATGTTGTTATCTTCCCCTGCTAGTTATCACTAACGCCTTTTAATTCAGATTAGAAGGCGCAATTTATTGCAGGGGCTTGTATTACCTTACGTTCATAGCCCGTCAGCGCTGTTAGCGCTATTTCTTACCTAGCATATCTCTTAAGTTAGCAATACTGCTTTGGCCTTTTTGCTGGCGTACTTCGGCACTTTCTTTCGGCTTTTGGTTTTCCCATTGAAGGTCGTCTGTGGGTAGCTCGTATAAAAAGCGGCTAGGCTCGGGGTTTATAACTTCACCGAATTGGCGGCGCTCTTTGGCTAGGCTGAAAATAAGTTCTCGCTGCGCACGGGTAATGCCTACATACGCAAGGCGGCGCTCTTCTTCTACATTGTCTTCATCTACACTGCTTTGATGGGGTAACAAGCCCTCTTCCATGCCCACTAAGAACACAATTGGAAACTCTAGCCCTTTAGAAGCGTGCAGTGTCATTAGCTGAACTTGGTCCCCGTCGCCGTCGTCTTCGCCTCGCTCCATCATGTCTCGCAAGATAAGGCGGTTTACCACTTCGGTAAGGTTCATGGGGCTATCGAGCTCGTTGCCTTCTAGCATGTCGGCTACCCAGCCAAACAACGTACTTACGTTCGCCATACCCATTTCAGCCGCTTTAGGGCTAGCGCTTTGCTCGTATAACCACTCTTCGTAGCTCATCGATTTGATCATGCCGCGAAGGGCATCTTTGGTGTCGCCACGAGTCGCGTTGTCGGCCACTTCTACTATCCAGCGGGCGAACCCCGATACGGCATCGTATGCTCTATCAGACAACACGCTATTCAAATTTGGGTGAGTAGCCGCTTCAAACATGGGCACGCCCAAGCTGTTCGCGAAGTTACCTAGCTTTTCTAGTGTAACGCGCCCTATGCCGCGACTGGGCGTATTGATTACTCGTAGTAGTGCATTATCGTCATCTTGATTCACCAGCAAGCGCAAGTAAGCCATGATGTCTTTTACTTCGGTGCGCCCGAAGAACGACATACCGCCGCTAATTTTATATGGAATACGGTTACTCATAAGCAGCTTTTCGAACAAGCGGCTTTGATGGTTTCCTCGGTATAAAATGGCGTAGTCTTTAAACTTAGTACGGTTCATAAACTTGTGCGCCAGCAGTTCTGCTACCACTCGCTCAGCTTCGTGTTCTTCGTTTTTCGCTTCTATAACTCGAAGCGGTTCACCATATTGCAGCTCAGAGAACAGAGTTTTGTCGAACAAATGCGGGTTGTTCTGAATAAGAATGTTAGCGCAATGCAGTATTCGCCCTGAAGAGCGGTAGTTCTGCTGAAGCTTAATAACGTTCAAGCGCGGGAAGTCTTGTTGTAGCAAGTTTAAGTTCTGTGGCTTGGCACCGCGCCATGAATAAATAGATTGGTCGTCGTCGCCCACCACGGTAAAGCGCGAACGTTCGCCTACCAATAGCTTTACCAGTTCGTACTGACTGGTGTTGGTATCTTGGTACTCATCCACCAGCAAATAACGAATTTTGTTTTGCCACTTGGCTCGTACGGTTTCACTGGTTTTTAATAGCAGTGTGGGCAATAAAATAAGATCATCGAAATCAAGGGCGTTGTAGGCGCGTAAGTTATCTTGGTAGCGCTTGTAAGCTTCTGCAAACTCTCGTTCACCGGTACTGGTAGCTTGTTTTAGTAACGCTTCGGGCAGCAGTAAGTCGTTCTTCCAATTTGAAATACAGCTTTGTAATAGCGAAAGCTGATCTTTATCGCCATCTATTGTGTCTTCGGTTAAATCGGTTAACAGTGCCAACGAGTCTTTGTCGTCGAACAATGAGAAACCAGGCTTTAAGCCTAGCTCTTTAATATGGGCTTTTATAATGGTTAGCCCCATGGTGTGAAAGGTACATACCTTTAAACCACGTGCTTCTGGCTTACCTAAGGTTTCAGCTACCCGTTCTTTCATTTCTCGAGCGGCTTTGTTGGTAAAGGTTACCGCTGCAATATACCGAGCTGGCATATCGCAGTTTCTAACTAAATGAGCAATCTTATTGGTAATTACGCGCGTTTTACCACTACCCGCCCCAGCCAGCACCAAACATGGGCCAGACACAAAGGTTACGGCAGACTCTTGAGCTTCATTTAGTTTCATTTAATACCTAGAACAACGTACATTTTTGGCGCGACACAGTTTTCATTGCATGTCGTGTCGATACCGATAGAATAGCTTTCATAATTTGAGCTGCGCATTATAAGGGAATTCCATGTTGGATCCGAAGAAACTCGAAGATTTAGCGAAACAAATTGCTGATGCCGTTCCACCTGGCGTTAAAAACATGGCTGAAGAAGCCGAAGGTCGAGTAAAGGCGGTATTGCAGTCGCAGCTGTCTAAGCTTGATTTAGTGACTCGCGAAGAGTTCGATATTCAAAGCCAAGTGCTTATTCGCACTCGTGAAAAGCTAGACGCTATGGAAAGCCGCATTGCTGAGCTTGAAGCGAAGCTAGCGGAAAAGTAGGCGTTCAAAGCTTACAGAAACTCAAAAAGCGCCTTTATGGCGCTTTTTTTGTGGCTGAATACCATAAACAATGGTTTGTATTGGGCTAGTTACTTTTACTGTTACACCAAATAAAAATGCAGTGCCGTTCCTAGCGTGATGGCTAAACCAATATAGTG
>MDTG01391575.1_pt1 | contig 37151 bp, 26 predicted proteins | sample 811421 | NCBI WGS metagenome assembly MDTG01 (sample SAMN05326645, study PRJNA326480) | marine metagenome | isolation source: seawater | place: Pacific Ocean: South East | collected 2011
CGATCGCTGTTGTCACAATTGCTAGAGCAGCGCACAGAAATTTAAGAGAACGGCGAATAGTTGGGGATACTAGAAGTATATAAATTGACAACATAAATCCATTAATATTTTTTAGAACTGTAGACTCAAAAAATATTACGATCAGAGATAGCAACCATATTATGACTAGAAACTTAGTGGACGCATTTTGAAAAGTGTTTTTCCCCATATCAGTTTAGATTAAGCTGATAAATTTAACGTTGCCAATACTTCGGGGCACAAATAGTTGTTATTCGAACAGAAAGTTGGTTAATACATTATTCAATAAAAACTTAAATAAATACGATTTGTATGTGATTATCCAAATGAGAGTAATTTGTTGGACCGGAGGTCGGATATGAAATCAAGAAGTATAGATGTACTCTCAGTGTTTTCAAAAAAACAAAGGAAGAAACACAGTTACATTTTGAAACTAGTGCATCTCGCTAATCAACAGCTAACTGGGCAGTCACAAAAACGCCAAAAATTAATTCAAGCTTTCATTGAAGCTTTTCTCTCGAATGTCTCTTTAGAGGAGATAAAAACACATACAAACAAAGAACTGCTGAGCTCTATTCTTTCTGCTTGGGACAACTTGCGTTGTAGAAAAACAGATAAAATCAAGGTCAGTTTGTCAAATATCTTAAGAAAGTCACCAAAAGGTTTTGAAGTAAGCTTAACGGTTATTGAAATTGTAAGTAATAATTTACCGTTTTTGATTGACTCAATTACGGCGGAGTTGAATAGACTTAATGTCCAGGTTCGCCTGTTTATCAACTCTACAATCAACATTCAACGTGATACATCTGGGATTATTTCGGAAATCGGAACATCTAAAACAGAAATGCTTGAGTCTGTAATACATATTGAAGTGGATGAACAATGTGTCGAAAAAAAGCAAATATTATCTAGGACTATACGCTCGATAGCAGATGATGTTCAGGCTGTAGTTCAAGATTGGAAGAAAATGCGAGAACGATTAAACGATATTATATCGCATTTTGATTTCCCGTTAGCTTTAGTGGATTCACAAGCCACTATAGAAATAAAGTCTTTTTTTCATTGGGTAAAAGATGAACATTTTACATTTTTAGGCTATCGCGAATATGATTTTTTCAAACAAACAAAACAATTAAAAGTTCGTGCTCGTCCTAGGCGAGGATTAGGTATTTTACGAAAGAGCTCGAACAAATTATTCGATGGGTGGGATAATAATGTGGCTCTCCCAGAACCAGTAGTCGAATCTTTTCAGAATTCGAATATATTTTTTGTTTGTAAAGCTAACAAAAAATCGAATGTTCATCGTTCTGTGCACATAGATACAATTGGGGTAAAAATTTATAATGACCAAGGAGATGTGGCAGGCGTAAAAGTTTTTGCGGGACTTTTCGCGTCGGATTTTTACAATCAAACAATCTGCGAAATTCCATTTCTACGGGTCGAGACGAATAAAATTATGAAGTTGATGGCTCATGAGTCACGCATTCAAGATCGCAAAGCGCTGCTTCATATTCTTGAAAATCTTCCGCGAGATCAATTATTTCAGTTAGACACCGTGAAATTAGCAGAAACCAGTCTAGGTATTCTCAATATGAGAGGAAGACAGCAGGTCAGGCTTTTTACTCACATCGACAGTATAAGCAGGTTAATTTTCTGTCTGGTATATGTGCCGCGCGAAAAATTTTCCACCGGATTAAGATTGAAATTCAAGTCTATCATTGAGAAGAATTTTATTGGTGTGGTTACAGAAGAAAATGCTCAAGTGAATGAGTCACCTTTAGCGCGTTTGAATTTCATAGTTGAACCCAGACACGTTGAAAATATTCCAAAAAACCTTGAAACAATTGAAGCCAAACTTGCGCAGGCAGCAAGGAATTGGTCTGATGATTTAGTGGAATCATTGTCAGAAGAATATGGTGAACGCCGAGGAAAGACACTTTTCAAAAAATACATGAGTGCCTTTCCTGCTGGGTACAGGGATCGGGTTGATGCTCGCCACGCAGTGCAGGATATCAGACGGATTGAAGAAGTTTTTAAAACTAAATCTATAGGACTAAATCTCCACCGTCCTTATGGTAATATGTCAAATGAAGTCCGGTTTGGATTATATAACGAAGGTGGGCCACTGGAACTTTCTGGCGTGTTGCCAATGCTTGAAAATATGGGGCTCACGGTAATCGATGAGGTTCCGCACCGCATTTCACCGGAGGGCAAATCAAAACCAGTCTGGTTTCATGATTTTGGTCTGAGAACCAAAAATGGATCAGATATAAAGATAGATGTGAAAGATAAAGCACGTCTGGAAGAAATGTTTCGTCAAATATGGCTTGGAAGTATTGAGAATGATGGCTTCAACTCACTTGCCCTTTCTGCAAAACTAACGTGGAGGGAGGTAATTATTTTAAGGGCGTATTGCAAGTTTTTGTTGCAAGCTAAAGTTCCATTTAGCCAGTCTTACATGGAAGAAACCTTAGAGAGAAATTCAGAGATTACCTGTGATATAGTGAGCTTGTTTAGGTACTTATTTGATCCTGCTCTTCAATACAAAAATACGAAGCGAATAAATACAATTCGGAACCGCATAGAAACATCCTTGCAGCGAGTTAACTCTTTAGATCAAGACCGTATTTTAAGACGTTTTATTAACCTTGTAGATGCAACATTAAGAACCAACTTTTTTCAGTCGGATCATGAAAATCTACCAAAGGGTTATCTTGTATTTAAACTAGATAGCGCAAGGATTACTGATTTACCTTTACCACGTCCATTCCGAGAAATTTTTTTACACTCCCCAAGAGTTGACGCAATTCATCTCAGAGGTGGTTTGGTGGCGCGCGGTGGTCTCCGTTGGTCAGATAGGCGGGAAGATTTCCGAGCTGAAATTCTGGGGTTAATGAAATCCCAAATGACTAAAAACTCGGTGATAATACCTGTCGGAGCGAAAGGTGGTTTTGTAGTAAAAAACACCCCTAAAAGTGGTTGTCGAGAGGAAGTGCTAAAAGAAGGAATTGCTTGTTATAAAATATTTATATCAGCAATGCTTGATCTTACTGATAATATAAAAAATGGAAAAGTTGTCCATCCAAAAGATGTCGTCTGTCTTGATGGAGATGATCCATATCTTGTAGTTGCCGCTGACAAAGGAACCGCTAGCTTCTCAGACATTGCAAATTGTGTTGCTAGAAAGTATCAGTTTTGGCTTGATGATGCTTTTGCATCTGGTGGTTCAGATGGGTACGATCATAAACAGATGGGAATCACGGCACGCGGTGCATGGGAGTCGGTTAAAAGGCATTTTCGTGAAATCGGTAAGGATATCACCAAAGAGAGTTTCACCTGTATTGGTATTGGAGATATGTCCGGTGACGTCTTTGGAAATGGTTTGATATATACAGATCACATCAAACTTATTGGAGCTTTTAATCATTTACATATTTTTGTGGATCCGCACCCCCATCCAGAAATTGCAATCAATGAGCGACGGCGATTATTCTCTAAAGGACAATCGGATTGGACAGATTATAATCTTAAGTTGATTTCAAAAGGTGGGGGTATTTTTGACCGTTCAGCTAAATCCATACCATTAACACCTGAAATCCAAGAAGTATTTGGTTTTGCGAATATTAAAAGCGTTACACCAAACGAATTAATAAGGTCAATGTTAAAAGCAAAAGTCGACTTGCTTTGGTTCGGTGGTATTGGCACTTACGTTAAAGCTGAAAACGAGACTGATTTTGACTCTGGGGATCGGATAAATGACCCTTTAAGAATCAATGGAAATGAATTGGGTGCTCTTGTTGTCGGTGAAGGCGCAAATTTGGGGTTAACACAACTTGGTCGAGTTGAATATTCTTTAGCAGGCGGCAGGATAAATGCTGATTTCATTGATAATTCAGCAGGAGTAGATTGTTCCGATCATGAGGTGAATATAAAAATATTACTTCATGATGCAGTCCAAAAAACAAAATTTTCAATGAAACAACGTAATGCATTATTGCGAGAAATGTCTGGCGAAGTTGCCGAATTAGTTTTGATGGATAATTATCGTCAAAGCATGGCTTTGACCAATGCTTTTCAGCAAAGTTTTTCTTCAGTGGAAGAACACCGCTATTTTATTCAGGAGCTGGAACGAAAAGGTGAGCTCAATCGCGATGTCGAATATTTGCCAAATGAAGAAGTTCTGGATTTGCGAAGTGCTACCGGTCAAGGATTAACCCGTCCTGAGTTGGCAATTTTATTAGCTTATTCAAAAAACAGTTTGTACCAGTATGTTCTTAGCAGTACGCTTCCAAACGATGAGTATTTAGCAGACAATCTCCGCCTTTATTTTCCAAAAGCTATACAAAAAAAGTTCCCTCACTTAATTAAAAAACATCGTTTGCGTCGTGAAATAATATCAACTTATGTTGCTAATTCCATTATCAATCGAACTGGTCCTAGCTTTGTGACTACACTCAACACTCAAACTAATGCGGCGCCCGCTGCTATTGCCCGCTCATATTTAATATTTCGTGAAGTCTTTGATCTTTCCGCGGTTTGGAATGCAATCGAGGCACTTGATAATTCCGTTTCTACGTTGATACAAAGCGAAATGCATTTAGTAGTGCTTGGATTAATCAGGCAAGGAACTAAATGGTTCCTTCAAAACTCTTCGGGAGGCGGAACTATAAATAATGAAATTAAAAAGTATCGCAAAAAAGTTAGTTTATTACGTAGGGGGTTGGATCAAATACTTACCGCTGAATTGGAGTGCGAACGCAATAAAAGAGTTAAATTTTTCTTGAAAGAGGGCACCCCAAGGAAGTTAGCTTACGTCATTTCTAATCTTGAATTAATGGCACCTGCGTGTGATATCATTCAAATTGCGATTGCATCAAGAAAGGATCTGATGTTAGTCGCCAAGGTGTATCATACAATTGGAACAAAGTTTGGTTTTGATTGGCTTCGTTGGTCCGCACAGGGGCTGCCGGATAATGATGAGTGGAACAATGTGGCAGTGGAAGGCTTGATCGAGGACTTCTTTGCTTGTCAGGCAGCTTTAACACGCAAAGTTATCAGTGATGCCATTATTTTAAGGCATCACGAAAGTATGGTCGAAAATTGGATAGCGGAACATAAACAGGAATTCGAATTTGTAATGGGATTGGTGAAAAATCTTAGATCAACTCCAACGCTTAATCTTGCTAAACTTATGGTGGTTAACAAAAAAGTCAGGCAAATGGTATTCTTTTGACTTACATGGTTTTAAATTACCGCACTTTTTATTCTCGGTTCAATTAACACACAATGTGAAGTATTCTAATTCGAAATTAAATAATTTTATAATAATTTTTTGGGACTTACAATTTTACAAGGGATGTATATCTACGAAACTAAACTTTGGATGTATTAGGTCCTCAGTTCCCGTTTCTGGAACATATGTGTAGCGCTTTACGGCACTTAATTCTGCGCCGGCCGCTCGAAGCTATCGAGATGGTGATTGTAAGAAGGTGGTATCGAAAAATGCTGCGTTTTTTGGGTTGAGTGTAAATTATTATTGTTGTTTTAGTAATGTGGTTTAGGACACTGTTACTAGATTGCGTTGTTCTCAAACTTTCATGGTACTAAGTCTAGAAGCTTAACCATATGCTTCCCATATCGTTCCAAGATCCTGCAGTTTTCGGATTTTTGTTATTCCTATTAGTCCTATTTTCATTCATTATAGAATCTGTGACAGGATCCTCAAACATAATTTCTCCCCTGAGTATGAATTACTAAATACTGGTTTGTGAAGTCGATCGAGCACAGTAATTTTTAAGTCTGCATAGAACAGCTGGCTGCCACCTCTACCAGGTAATGGGTTAAATGCAGCAGTTGCATCGGCATAGAAATTTTCTAATGTGTCTGTTATTCAGTTTCCCTTATGTTTCTTTAAAATGTAGTTAGCTAGTTTTCTTAAATACATTATACCAGAGTTCAGTGTTTTCTATGGAAAGAGAGTTTCTTGCAAAAAAAATGAATAATGAACGAAGCGCTCGCTGGGCTTGGTGCACCTACGACTGGGCTAACTCGGCTTTCCCGACTGTAATTGTAACATTCGTTTTTTCTGCATATTTTACTAAAACTGTTGCCTCCAGTGTCGAGGAGGGAACTGGATTATGGGGTCTAACACTTTCATTATCTGCAATAGTGATAGCAGCTCTAAGTCCGGTGTTAGGTGCTGCCGCAGACCAAAAGGTGCAGCGAAAAACTTATTTGGCCTTTCTTACTGCAATCTGCATCATATGTACCGCCTTACTTTGGTTTGTTAAACCCAGTAATGATTCGATGATTTTAGCGCTAATTCTCTTTGCTGTGGCGAATGTGGCATTCGAGATTGGAGTGGTGTTTTACAATTCTCTCTTGCCAGGTTTGGTCCCGAAAACACATCTGGGTAGACTCTCCGGCTGGGGTTGGGGTTTAGGATATGCTGGCGGACTGGTAGCCTTGGCAATAATTTTGTTCTTTTTTATTAAACCATCTACACCCCCTCTAAGTTTGAATAAGGATGCCGCAGAGCACATTAGAATTGTTGGACCATTAGTGGCTATCTGGTTCGCTATCTTCAGTATTCCACTCTTTATACTTGTTCCCGAAAAACAAGTTAGAAAGCATCTTTCTGCTACTTCGGTAATGAGTGCTGGACTAAAAAGTATGCTTCATACTTTCAAAACTCTAAAAAATGGAGGTCCACTCGCACGATTTTTCATTGCGCGAATGTTTTACACCGATGGTTTAAACACTTTGTTTGCATTTGGCGGCATTTATGCAGTAGGAACATTTGGTCTGACATTTGAGAGCCTTATTATCTTTGGAGTTGCAATGAATATCTCAGCAGGTTTAGGATCGGTACTTTTCTCATGGATTGATGATTATTTTGGTTCCAAAGAAACAGTCTTAGTTGCAATTATTGCTATATTAATATTGGGAATTCCCTTACTTATAATTACATCAGTTAAATTATTTTGGTTTTTTGCACTTTTGTTAGGTCTATTTATTGGTCCAGCCCAGTCTGCGAGCCGCACGATTTTAGCCAAGCTTGCACCTGATGAAAAAATAGGGGAGATGTTTGGGTTATTTGCGTTTTCAGGGCGGATAACCGCTTTTATAGGGCCATCAATTCTTGCGTTAGCCACCATGGTTTTTTCTTCTCAACGCGTTGGAATGGCGACAATATTGATGTTTGTAGGTATAGGGGGGGCTATCCTTATCACAGTAAAGATTAAGTAAACTCAATGTCGAAAATGGCGTACACCGGTAAAGACCATTGCAAGATTATGATTGTCTGCCGCAGATATGACCTCATTATCACGTATTGATCCACCTGGTTGTATGACTGCTGTAGCGCCGGATCTTGCGGCAGCAAGAAGGCCATCAGGGAATGGAAAAAATGCATCTGAAGCAACAACCGAACCATTGGTGAGAGGTTGCTTTTCGCCCAATGTATTAGCGGCGTCCATTGACTTTTGAGATGCTATTCTGCACGAGTCAATTCTACTCATTTGTCCTGCTCCTATGCCCACAGTAGCTTTGTCTTTTGCATATACAATTGCATTCGATTTGACATGCTTGCATACAGAAAATGCAAAAAGTAAATCCGCAAGCTCTTGCTCGGTTGGTGCTCTCTTGGTAACAACTTTAAGGTCAGGTTCCAAAGTCTGTGCGTTATCTCTTGATTGCAACAAAAATCCTCCTGAAACTGATTTCATACTGTATCCCTCATAGGTTGCATCTGGCATCTCACCAGTGACCAATACCCGTAAATTCTTTTTCTCAGAAAGAATTTCAGTAGCACCCTCATCTAGATGAGGTGCGATAATCACCTCAACAAAAAGCTCTGATATTTTTTTTGCTGTTCTAGAGTCAATAGCTCTGTTCAACGCAATAATGCCACCAAACGCGCTAACAGGGTCGCAACGAAGAGCTAAATCATAGGCCTTTGTCAGACTGCTTGCCTCGGCGACACCGCATGGATTTGCATGTTTTATGATACAAACTGCAGGTTCACTGAATTCTCCTAACAATTCAAACGCAGCGTTGGTATCATTTATGTTGTTATAGCTAAGTTTCTTTCCTTGAATTTGCTTTGCAGAACCGACACCTATTATTCTGGAATTGTCTCGATAAAAAGCAGCGGTTTGATGTGGATTTTCACCATACCGCATTTTTTGTGTAAGTTTTCCGCCGATGAAATAATGTTTCGGATAAAGATCTTCACTTTGTTGTGCAAACCAGTTGGCTATGGCAGCATCGTATGCCGCTGTTTTAGCATATGCTGCCGCAGCCAGTTTGCGCCGAGTTTCGGGTGTTGAATTACCATTGTTTTCTAATATTTCAGCCATAACGATCTCGTAATCGTCGGGATCCATCAATACAGTGACGGTGTTATGGTTTTTTGCACCGGCTCGTGCCATTGCTGGCCCACCAATATCGATGTTTTCAATGCAGGTTTCGAAGTCCGCCCCACTTTCAACGGTTTCCTCAAATGGGTACAGGTTAATCACTAAAAGATCAATCGGTTGAATATCTAATTCTTTCATTTTTTCAGTATGTGATGGCAAATCTCTTTTGCCTAAAATCCCACCGTGTATTTTGGGATGTAATGTTTTAACTCTGCCATCTAAAATTTCTGGGTAATTGGTGAAATCACTTACTTCTTGAACCTCAATGCCTGCCGCCTTTAATTTTGAGGCAGATCCACCTGTAGAAAGTATACTAATATTATTTTCTTGAAGAAAAAAACCTAGTGTTTCTAATTTGGTTTTATCAGACACAGAAATTAGTGCGCGTTTAATTCTCATCTATTTAACTCTATCTTTTGGAATGTAATAGGCTGTTTTTTCATATTCAGGAACGTTTTTTTCTATCAGCTTAAATATAAGATTCGTATCATTTTCTTCTGCTGCATTTATAAGATTTCTTATAAAATCAGCGACACAATTTTTTTCAACTGCACGCGGGGTTGCTAGCATAATACCTTCATACTCAGTTTTACTTGGAGGCTCTGAGTCATGAAATATTTCTTCAAAAAGTTTTTCGCCAGGCCGCAAACCGGTAAATTGTATTTTAATATCTTTATCTGGTCTTAGACCGGATAAAAGTATCATTTGACGGGCAAGGTCAATGATCTTTATCGGTTCTCCCATGTCTAAAACATAGATGTGGCCAGCTTCGGCGTTTGAACGCGTCCCAAGCACTGTAGCTTCTAAAACAAGTTCAACGGCTTCGCTTACCGTCATGAAATAACGGGTCATATCGCGGTGAGTGACAGTTAAAGGTCCGCCGTTTGCGAGTTGTTTCTGGAAAAGTGGTACGACCGATCCGGTGGATCCTAAAACATTTCCAAATCTTACAGCTACAAAGTGTGTTCTTTTATGTAGCTTTTTTTGTTCTAAGGCCAGTGCTTGACACCAACTTTCAGCAATTCGTTTGGTTGCCCCCATAATGCTGGTAGGGTTTACTGCCTTATCAGTAGAAATAAGCACCATTGCTTTTGCTTTAATTTTGATGCAAGCCTCAGCAACAATTTGAGTTCCAAGAACATTTGTTAAGACCCCCTCCCTCGGATGGTCCTCAACTATAGGAACGTGTTTCAACGCAGCAGCATGGAAAACTATGTCTGGTTTCTCTCTTGAGAATATATCAATTATCCGCTTTTTATCTCTTATATCGGCTATCATAGACTTTTGATTAATTTTCTCGTATTTGGTACTCAATTCGAAATTAATCTTATAAATAGCATATTCTGAGTTATCCAGCATACAAATTTGTTTTGGACCAAAAGCAGCCGCTTGCCGAACGAGCTCACTTCCAATTGTGCCACCTGCACCTGTAATAAGAATTTTCTGTCCCGCTATAAGTTTTTGCATGCTGTATCGATCCAAAACTTGCTGCGCGCGGCCCAAAACATCCTCTATAGCAACTGGTTTAATTTCTGTTTGGTCCCTTCCCTCATCTCGAAAATCAGTCAGGCTTGGCATGCGTGCAATTGCGATTTTTTCCCGTTCTGATATTTCTAGCAGACGGTGCATTGCATCCTTTTTAATTTTTTCATTTGTTACAATTAGGCGTTGAGGGCGTTGGTCTTTTAGGCTAATTCGGGTAAGCGTATCTGCAATATTATTAAGGGTGCCCTCAACCCGTACACCTTGTATTTTTTGCCCAACCCGATTTTCTTTCTCATCAACAATACCAACAATTCGATAGGCTGAGCTTTTGTTTCTTGCCAGTGCTCGGATAAACATTTCGGTAGAGTCCCCTGCCCCTATGAGCAGCACTGGAACACGCTTAACGTTGGCGTTAGCATCAGGTTGTTCTCCATATTTTTCTTTAAATTGACGGTATATAAATCGCGGTCCACCAAGAAGCGACATAAGAACGAACCAGTTTATCAAAAGTGCTGAACGCGGAAACGCTTCGAGTCGGTTAAATAAAAACATTAGCGGAAGAAACACTAGAATAACTAAAGTGACTGCCCGCGTAATTGCCACAAGGTCATTAACCGAAGCGTAACGCCAAACGCCTGAGTAGAGATGCATCGACCAAAAAGTTAGCGCCGCTACAATGGTAAATAAAGCGGCGCTGGTAAATATCAGTTGGTGCTCATAATAAAAAATTTCATTTCCCAATCTCAGAAAAAGTGAAATAGGTATAGAAAGCATGGCCATAATGATATCATGAGCGAATGCTATCTTTTGACGGAAGCCTCTCATTAATCGACTTTTATGCGCATTTAATACGGCACTCCAATTGGACTCCATGTACGGTTTTAAATTTTTTATGTGTAAATATATAAAATGTTTGCATGGGGAGCGATCTCACATACAGCTTTTATTAAATAATTTTATTTTGGCGTTGCCAAGATTTTATTGTGTTTTTCAAGACAGTATTTATGTCAAGTTCAGGGTACCAGCCAAGACAGTTGCGTATTAATGAATCATTTATAGTCAATGAACCAAACAGGCGTATTGCAGTTCCTCTTTTTCCTAATATAGTTAATCCTAAATTCATTAATTTAGGTGGAATAGAAACCAAACAGGCCGGGCGGCCCAACTCTGATCTAATTAGTTTTATGAGTTTTGTGGTTGATATATCCTCCGCATCGCGCACTAAAAATATTTTTCCAACAGCATTGGGATGAGTCGCTGCGGAGAGTGCAGCTGAAGCAAGGTTGTTCACACCAATTATACTGCGCTTATTTCTGACTAAGCCAAATGGTAATGGAAGTGGTGTGTCGCATAGACGAATCAAAGATTGAAAATTCCCTTTTACCCCTGGGCCATAAATAAGCGGTGGACGCAGAATGCACCACTCTATATTTGAATTATCACACAATTCGCGAAGTGCTGTTTCCGCCTCCTGTTTTGTGGTGCCGTACGCATCTGATGGGGCTATCGGGCTTCGTTCTGTAAAAGCAGACTTGTAATTTTGATCTCCATGAACTTTGATCGAACTCATAAAAACGACTCGGCGCACTTTTGCCTGTTTAGCAGCGTTTGAAATTGCTTTCGTACCCATTACATTTATTTTCCGGTAATCCAAAAGCTTGTTTTCAGAAGTATCTTTGATTGTGTGTGTGCGTGCCACGAGGTGAATAACAACCTCGCATCCGTCCATGGCTTTAACTAAACTGCTAATATCATTGATGTCGGGTATCAGGCGTATTTCGGCGGAGATTCTCTGAGTAATGTTGCGTTGGCAAGCAATCATATTGTGTCCCGCTTTTACGCCCAGCTCACAAATGGCTTTGCCTACAAAACCGTTTGCACCGGTTACAAGAATGTTCATTTTTTTGAACTTGATGTTTTGGGCGGGGCTAATGAATTGACAAAATCGTTAACTTGCATACTTTTGTTGCTAATTACAGCGTTGATAGCGGCAATCATTTGATTGGCTTGATGTTCTCGACTGTGTTTATGTGCTGCTGCGCGAGAATTTTTTGCAAGCTTTTTATGCAGAGTTTCATTAGTAAGCAGTTGAATGGCTGCTTTTGCCAAGGCTAGTGGATTGTCTGGAGGTACAACTAGTCCGGCATTTTCTTCCTCTATTATCATTGAAGCGGCACCTTTAGGTGCTACAAGCAATATAGGTAAGCCCATTGCCATTGCCTCGAATATTTTTGACGGAATAACTTCGGTAAAAACTTGATTATCCTTTAGGTGCACCAGTGCAACATCGCAAATACTCCACACTTCTGATATTTTTTCTTTGGGCTGAGGTGGTAAAAATAATATATTTCCTAGTCCCTTATTATCAGCCTCTTTAATCAATTGTTCACGTACAGCGCCGGGTCCAGCAAAAAGGAACCGGATACTGGGTTCCGACCTAACTAAGGGTGCGGCACGGATTACGTTTTCAAGACCGTGGGCCATCCCTAGCGTACCAACATAGCCAATCACAAAATTGCGTGTGAGCCAAAGCGATTTGGATAGTTCTTCGTTGCGAGACGTAGGTTTGTAGCGTCTTAAATCAACGCCATTCATAGAAACTGCAATCTTATTTTTTTCTATTCCACGTTCAATAAGATTGCTTTTGAAAGCAGACGTTAACACAACTATACAGGATGCAGAACGATAAAGATATAGTTCTATTTTTTCTAGAATGCGGTAAAATATTCCAGGTTCCATCACGCCAACTGCTACAATCGACGCCGGCCATAGATCTCCAACCTCAAATATAAACGGTGCTTTTTTAATTTTGGCAACAAGCCAGCCAGCTATCGCTGCAAAGAACTGTGGTGATGTTGCAATCACTATATCAGGTTTTTTTTCAAATATGCCAGCTAGTATTCCGCTGAGCATAAAACTTAAAAAATCTAAAGTACGGAGAGCTACACCTGTGTTTGGTGCCATGAAGGTTTTAACTCGCACAACGTCAATACCCTTAATTTTTTCTACTGAGCGGAAGCGGTTTTTATATCCATTGAATATTTTTCCGTATGGAAAATTAGGTGCTTGAGTGATTATTGTTACTTTATGACCTTTATCCACCCAGTAGCAAGCTCTTTCAAAAACTCTAGACGCAGCAGCGTTTGTTTCAGGTGGAAAATTTTCTGAGAAAAAAAGTATGTTCATATTAAGATTTTTGCAGGCCTCAACCTTAAATAAGATGCAGTCAATTATTTTCGAAAAATATAGGTATTTGCCGACTATCCAAAATGTTTAGAAATTAAAAATTGCAATTAATAGTAATAGCTTAGCATCTTCGTAGTATCAAACTTCAATACGAAAAATTAGCAATAAAATGCAACCTTGAGTGATAACAGATTATATTTTCTGTAATTGGACTATGGGAAGGCGAGAATTTCATAAAAATTTGAGGTCGTTCCTCATACCTTCATTTAACAAATTTTTTAATTGGGGTGCATCTTTTCGCTGCGGCAGGAACTTAGGAAAAACGCGCTGAAAAGCGTGAGTATCGCTATCCACCAGCTTTGCCAGACTCCGTATGATACACATATAATTACAAAGCTGCACATAAACATCGATGTCGCTGCAGCAAGTTCTATTCTTCGTTGTAATTTCAAAATTGTTTTTCTCACAGAAAAACAAAGCATTATCAATATCAAGGCTCCGACACAGCCAAGTTCTGCCCAAACTTGAAGAACTCCGTTATGAGGATGCAGTGGTAATGCGGTTTCGTGAAGGTCCAATTTTTTTTTGCCATCTGGCATAACGCGAGAGGAATAAAAGCCCCAACCTGTTAAAGGTCTTTGAATCGCTTTTTCCGAGACGAACTTCCAAATTAGAAGCCTATGATATGTTGAACGAGCAAACCATTGGCTATTATTTTTGATGGTTTCAGAAGTAACGTTTAATGTTTTTGGATCAGTTAATTTTGAATGGATTAAAGGCGAGAATATAATGTATAAAACACAAGTTGAAATTAATAAATTCAATACTAACCGTGGCCGCAACCATGCAAAACCAAATACTGAAATAGATACCACAAAGCCTGCAACTGCAGCATTGCTCATCGAATAAACTATTGCACACATTGCAGAAACTGCCAAAATTAGACTTAAAAACGGTTTGTGATACGTCAATAATATTGTTGGCCAAAGCAAAATTGCTAGAATTGTTGCTCCACGGTTCATCCGGAAGATCTCTCCTCCTGGAACGCCATTATGTGGTTCTATAATGGGCATAAGTCCGCCAGTTTCTCTTGCAAGACCTACAACTAGAAAAAAAAAGCACAGACAGAACCCTACCACCAAATATTTTGCAAAGATATTTTTTTGCTCGTTGGTAATAAATTTTGCCACCGCAATTGGAACAATTCCAAGAATTAGCGACATCAGCAAACGAGGAATTTTCTCTAATGCGATGAATGGTTCAACAGTCCAAGAGAGACTTATACAAATCCATCCAAAAAGCAGCAGACCAATCGCAAAAACCTGCAGGGAAATGCAAGACTTGAAAAGAAATTCCCTTGAAAAATACATGATTAATACTGAAAAAAAATAGGAAAGCGGTGCCGCCGCCAACGGAACAAAGACCGCTGCCCCTGGAATGGTTAGTGCTGCTAAACCCAAGATATGTCCGATTTGATTATGCATTTAACCAGGTAAGATAAATTATTGATGTTTTCAGCACAATCTATCTAATTAAAAAAGTCGGAAGTTTACAAAGTCTGCAACTACATTTCATCAGTATTTGTGCAGTCCAGATTGATTTTAGTGTTTTGTAGTAGCTGTATTTTTATTTTTTCTTAAGATACAATTGACGATTTATGCAGTTTTAAGATTGCCAAAACTTTTGAAAAATCTCATTTCGATCTACTAACTCATCATATCTTCCCGAATCTGTGATTTTTCCGGATTCCAAGATGTGGATCGCGTCACAATTACGCACAGTTGACAAGCGGTGAGCTATGATGATCAAAGTCATTTTTTTGCGCAGGTTTCGAATAGCTTCGCTTATTACAGCCTCTGTTTTTACATCAAGTGCACTTGTCGCTTCATCTAATATTAGCACTGACGGGTTTCTGTAAAGTGCTCTTGCTATCCCAATACGCTGTCTTTCACCACCACTCAACCGGACACCTCTTTCACCAACAATGGTATCATAGCCCCGCGACATTTTATTGATGATAAAATCATCAATGGAAGCTAGCTTGGCTGCATTTCTAATTGCCTCATCTTCTGTTTCTAGGGCATTTGTGCCAAAAGCAATGTTATTCCGTACTGTGTCGTCCAGCAGGTAGATTTGTTGTGGCACGTAGCCAATACGGCTTCTCCAAGCATCTATATTTGTTGTTTCTAGTGGTGCTCCATCAATCTTTATCTTGCCTGTGTTTGGGTAATAAATACCAAGTAGTAAGTCAATGAGGCTACTTTTCCCCGCCCCTGTTGTACCCACAAAAGCAACTGAACTATTTTTTGGGATATGGAAAGAAACTCCTTGGATGGCGAATGTTTTTTGCTTTTGAAACTGCAGATAAACATCGTTAAAAGTTATCTGATTATCAAAACTAATTTTTTCTTTTTGAAAAATATCTGTGCCTCCAGTTTCTAGTACAAGATCATTCTCCAAGGAATTTAGAAATGGTAGAGCTAATCTAATGCTATTTGCACCCACACCAATAGATTTTAGTGCGGGAAGCATCCTGTATCCTGCGATGGCGTAGAGAGATGCTATGGAAATTATTCCCGCAGAATTCTGGGACCAAATGAGAGAATATATTATTACCGCTAGTAAAGCTCCAATTGCCATTGTTTCAAGTGCTAAATGGGGCAAATGGCTTAATACCCGTTGTTCTAGCATGAATTTCCGATGTGTGTTTGCAGAATATGAAAACTTTTTGTAAAAGTATTTCTCGCTTCCGTATACTTTAATTTCTTTTAACCCTCCAAAAATTTCTGCAATACATTTAAATCTGGTGGAGTCCGCTTTCATGAGCGATGAGCCTACGAAGTGCAGCCGTTTTTGAAGAAAAGCATAAAATAAAATTGCCAAAACAAGTAACGTAGCCAAAACCATAACAGTCAAAAGTACATCAACAAAAAAAAGCAGAGCGATTATTGCAAGACTGGCGATAGACTTGGCTGTCATATCGACTATAGGATATAAAATTTTCTCTGATATTTCCCAAGTGTCATTAACAACTTTTTTTGTTAGGTCGGCAGAATTCTGTTGAACAAACCACAAATAGGATTTCTTCGTGTATGCCTCTATCAATCTTATACTAAATCCTAAATTTTGCCTTACAACAAATCTTTCTTGTGCATAAAGAGTTAATCCAGCCATCCCATTTCGGATGCCGGTAACAAGGAATAAAATTATGCCAACACAGATTAGAAAAGGAGTCTCGTCGTGAGGATCCAAATAAATTTGAATTTCCTTCAGTAATCTAGTCGTTTCAATTAGCTCCGGTTCCGTAACTAATCGTATGAACCAAAAAACCGCTCCTACCCCAACCACTTCCAGTGCAGACATGCAGAGGAACAGTAAAATTAAAATGGCGCCTGAGTAAATTTCTCTGCGCGGCAACAAACTTGGAAGTTTTGAAAGGCATTTAAAAATAAGGAAATCTCCAGGTGAAAACTATGGAATTGCCCATTGACGTTCCACGCTCCATCCAGTCGCGTCAAGTCTAACAAGCGAAGCTTTGTTTTTTTGCAGTTTGTGTGAAAAGACTTTCTTAAAAGGTTCAGACACTCCTCTTATCCAAACGCAATTAATATTATGTTCTTTGATGAGTTTCTCTAATTCCGCTTCCCCATGTTTATTCCATGATGTGCTTAATAATGGCACTCGGGCGGATTTGTGCATTCTGTATCGAGTAATAACGAGGTATTGCCCATCAGTATTTGGGCTGGCAAGTAGTAAACGATCTTTTTCTCCGAGCAGAGTCTTGAGTTCTTGCCCTATTTTTTTTGCAAAATTATATTGCGGATCGATATCGAAGCGCAGTTTTTTTGCACTTAAAATTGGTGTGATAAGAACTACAATTATTAATATCGTTTTTACCCACTCGGATATAAAATATTTAGGATATTGTATTTTTTTTAAGAGTTTTTGGATAACGAATATTAAAAACAGTAAACAGACACCCCCAAGTTGGGTATTATAGCGCCAATATGATGCCACTCTTAATGCATCTTCACGGTTGAACGCAGCTACATATGTGAACATTAGAAAAGCATTAAACCCTAAAAATAACACCGCGGTTATTATGCTTATGCGGCGTAAATTCGATTTCAATTTTCCAATTGAAAAAATGCTAATTCCAACAGCTGCAGTCATCAATGCAAAATAGCCACCTTTATTACTTGCAACAACAAGCATTTGGGAGAGAATTCTTGGGATTTCGGTGATATTCCAATCTTGCGTTGGTGCGAGCAAAAATTCACCACCACCAATTTGTGTCTCGACGTGCCAACGCCAACAAGCCCAGGTTATCAGTGGAAGGACTGTCACGCGTGCTAGAAATTTTACTATTTGGCGCCTGTTTGCCGACCTTTCTAAAGAGATAACTAACAAAACACCTATGACAACTAATGCCAGAAGAATAATATTTGTCTGGCGCAAGCCAATTAAAGCACATCCTGCAAGCCCTGCTTGCCAACCTAACGTTTGAGCTTCTGCAACTGAACCATTTGCAAATTTTCCAGAAGAAAGCCAAAGTATTCCTACTATTACTCCGAGTGTAACGCTGGTTCCGACATCCGAGTAATTGCTAAAAGTTAAGCGTGTCACCCATGTGGGATTGAATGGAACAACAATAAGAGCAGCTAACGCACAAACATACCAGTCAAATTTACTTTTATCACAATAGGTATCTCTCGAGTTATTTAAAGTGTTTATCTCTCTAGTGAAACGGATAATTGCGACGCCAAATGTCAACCACAATAAAAGATTGAAAATTTGCCCTGCATTTTCTGCAAGGCTGCCGGAAATTAAGCTTACCAGGTAAACAATTATCGGTAATCCGTACGGGTATCCTGGAAGGACAGAAGGGCTTTCCGGTAAAAAACGATTTGGAAAAGAATTATGTTCGTGTAGGAATCGTGCGTTGGGGAGCCATTGAGACATGTCATCCCATTGTGTTGGTATCATTGCTGCTGCAATAAGGGCCAGAGGTATTCCCAGACAAAAAATTCGAAATATGTTTGTAGGAAATGAGGTTTGCAACAATCGCCATTTTTTAATTGTTCCCACTAGACCTATGAAGATAAGGATAATGGCTGCGTTCTTAAGAGATATTTGAAAGCCTGAGCCTAGTAAAATAAGAGCAAAAACAGTGACGCCCCAACCAGTCACAATTCGGCATTCAATTATTGAGTTTGGTCCGGAAAAGATTGTGCCAATATAGTAAAATACTGCAATAACAAACAAAGTTGTAAAAAAACAGAACAACTGAAAAAAAGAAGGAATATAACTATCGAAGGGTAAGAACATGTCAATGTCCAGCATAATTCTTATCCAATCTTATGATTTTAAAAATGATTGGGCGTGAGCAAGATCCTCAGGATTGTCAACATCCAACCAATGACCGGTAGTGTAAACCACGTGTATTTTTTGACCTGATTTGAGAAGTGCATTGAATATATCTATCATACTTGCCTGATCCAGCATTTCAGTACTCCGCAATTCTTCTATAGTTTGCCTGAGTGCTGCAGAGCCATCTCCGTTGAAGCGGGCTAACCCAATCCATTCTCCCATAATTTTTTCAAGCTCTAAATCTGGGCCAATTTCTAATAGTGTTGCAGATCCATCATCTAAGTATCCGGAGCTGAATATTCGGGAACAACAAACTAAGTCACGCGTTCGAGACTTCGGATTAGGATCTCTTTGCTGCCAGAGGGCATCCGCAGCTAGCACAATATCCTCCGCGACAGAGAGAATACGATCAAGAATATATTTTCTAAAAAGCACGTCACCGTATATTACCAAACAGTCTCCTGTTTCGTTCAAAGCGCATGCAAGTGATTTTGCTTCACCAGTATCTTCAAATTCATCATTATCAATAGTTTTAATGGTTGGCAGATTTACTCGGCTTTTAGCATAGCCTCGCACCACGGTAATATCGGTTATGCCACTGGCAATTAAACTATTGGTCAGATGTCGTAAAAGAGGTTTTCCAAGAATATTAAGCATGCATTTTGGAATATTTCTAGTGAGATTTCCAAGATCTGATCCTCTGCTTGCACCCAAAATAATTGCTTCTGGAGGCTTTGGCTTTACTGGTAAATATCGTTTTTCGGCTTCAGCCAACTCCGCGTTTCCAGCGAGTTCAAAAACATCCTTGACAGTCGCAATCGTGTTTTCGACTTTCTCCAGAGATTGGTGAAGTGCAATTTTTTCAGAGATAGTTTTCATTGCAGTGATCGAAGCTCGAAGGTTATGGTTTGCCCAAATTACAGTTGATACTCGGGCGTCCCGCCATGTCTTAGTCGGGGTGTTAAAATATGTTGTTGGCACAATTATTACAGGCGATCTATTTTTCCAATCTTTCAAAAAAGCTATTATTTCATCTGGATATTGTTGCTTTGAATGAATGAGGATCGCGTCAGCACCCGCTTCATTGTATGCTGCGGCCCGGTTTAGAGCCTCGTCTATTCCTTGGTTTGCAATGAATGCTTCAATACGTGCGACAACGCAAAAATAAGGATCTACTTGTGTGTCTTTTGCTGCTTTAATTTTACCACAGAATTCATCTATATCCGCCAATTGTTGTCTATCGCCGATAAATGAATTGGTTTTGGGAAATAATTTATCCTCTATGCAAATTCCAGCTATTCCGCGTTGTCCCAGCTTTTGTACCGCTCTTCGGACATTATTAAAATTACCGTATCCAGTGTCTCCGTCGACTAAAATTGGTACAGATGCCGCATCTGACATAAACTCAAGATTTTCAAGAACCTGTGTCCATGACGCTTCGTTACTGTCACGGACGCCTAGGGCTGCAGAGATTGTCAAACCTGAAGCCCAAATTCCGCGGAAGCCGGCTTCTTGCACTATTTTAGCAGACAATCCATTATGAGCCTCCATTAAAAACTCAGTTTTTTCACTGGTTAGAAGTGAATAAAGTAGTTGGGCCTTAGTCGGAGATCTGAGAGTTTTCTCTTTCAACCCCGATGATTTCTTTTCTGTTTTCATAGATAATTATATCCGTGCATCGCTTGCTGATTTTATTAATATACAAATTTAATACATCTTATCGAGATTCTTTTTATGAAGCATCATATAGCATTAATTGACATACACTTTGTTGCAACTTATGCCATTGTGTAAATTTTAGGAGTTTCGGATGCCTGCCAATCCAAAAATCGCCGTTATTGGCCTTGGTTATGTGGGGTTGCCTCTGGCTGTGGCTCTTGCAGACAAATTTAGTGTAACCGGCTTGGATATAAATGAAAATCGAATAAATGAATTACTGTCGGGCTACGATAAGACGGGCGAGATAGATAGTGCAAAACTAAAAAGATCAACCCTGAAATTAACAACAAAAAAGGCCGACATTTCAGGTTTTGAACTATATATAGTAACCGTTCCTACCCCGGTTGATGACAAAAACAAACCTGATCTTGGTCCTGTTATTAGAGCAAGTTCACTGGTTGGATCTGTGTTGCAATCTGGTGCAATTGTAGTTTATGAGTCGACCGTTTATCCAGGCGTTACCGAGAATATTGCTGCGAATGCACTCGAAGCGGCCTCAAATCTAACTTGCGGTCAGGACTTTTATCTTGGTTACTCACCGGAACGGATAAATCCAGGCGATAGTGAACATACAGTAGAACGACTTACTAAAGTTGTTGCTGGGCAAACGCCCGCAGTTACAGAGATATTAGAGGATGTTTATGGTGCTGTAACAACAGGCGGTGTTTTTAAAGCTAATAACATCCGTACTGCTGAGGCAGCAAAAGTAATTGAAAACGCCCAACGTGATATAAACATTGCTTTCGTAAATGAAGTAACAATGATCTGTCAGAAAATGGGGATATCAGTTTATGACGTTTTAGATGCCGCTGGCACGAAATGGAACTTTTTAAGTTTCAAGCCTGGGTTGGTAGGTGGCCACTGTATCGGTGTAGATCCCTATTATCTTGCACATGTCGCCACAACTTTTGGACACAATCCAAAAGTTATATTATCCGGTCGTTTAACTAATGATTCAATGGGTAATTTCATTGCGGATAGCATTGCATCAAGGATGCCTCACTCTGGCATGAGTGCAAGAATCCTTGTTTTAGGTCTCACCTTCAAAGCAGATATTCCCGATCTTCGTAACACTCGTGTTATAGATGTGGTACAAAAGTTAAAAGCTTCGGGTGGAATTGTTTCAGTCCATGATTCTTATGCGGATCCTCTCGAGGCAAAAAGCCTGTTCGATCTTGAACTGTTGAACGAGATGCCGCACGATAGTCAGTTTGATTGTATTGTTGGTGCGGTTTCACACAAAGAATATATAGGGTTAACGATGGATGATTTTGCATTAATTCTTAAACCAGGAGGTCTTGTTGCAGATATTACCGGAATGTGGAGGAATACCAGAATATCTGCAGACTTTTCCCGTTGGCAGCTTTAATTTCCTAAAGAATAAATTTCCAAATCCCATGTTCTTACATGCGAGCAAACATCCACTTTACCGATTTTACATTTTTACCAGTGGCTGAAGAAATAACGATTTGCTTTGAGCGTTTAATGCGATCACCTGCACCTAGATATACGCTTTCTTGTAAACCAATCACACCATTAGCCGCTTTGAATCGCCATCCCTCTCCGCTGGGAAGCCTCAACAACACCGAGGTGCCATTTTGCAGAAGTGATGACTGAACGCTCGGGTGTAGGTGAAAACGAACTGTAAATTTATGTGCAGATTGACCTAACAACGAATCCTCACCTCTTAAATTTGTCCCGTTTGAATTTAGATGTAATTTCCGATGGTGCACCAATCCAAAAATCCAATAATATCCATCATGCTCGGTTTCTAACCAAACTTCTCCGTCGCGTTCATTTCTGGTGACCGGAAATATTTTTGGACAGTAACCCAAACCGCCTTTTGAAAGCACCTCTGCAGAATTTATATTTTCTACAGACACTGTTGAATGGGCAGCTGTTGAACGTTGTGCAATCCTCCAATCCTGATTGTCACCTATATGTGCACCACAATTAACAATAAGCCGTTCTTTTCCAATGCTTAATTCAAAACTCAAGGCACCTGCGTGTGCATCACAATCGAAACCACGTGGTGGGGACATTCCAACATCTAAAATAACAAGTGTGCGGTTTCTTGCTAAACGTTCGAATCCCGTCACTGGCATTGAGTCTGGTGGTTTTTTTCGTTCTTCGGAGCGTTCCAAAATAATATCAACTAGCCAGCTTTCTTCCTCTACACTACCATTAAAAAGGGCAAGCATGCCGTCCCCATGACGAAAAAACCGTAATATGGGGGCCATTGTTTTAATTGTTTCATTTAGTATTTTTGAAGGTTCATTATTGGAAGATATATATGCAGTCCGAATATCTATAAGGTCTCTTAATATCGCGAGGTGTTTAGATGGGTTACGATTTTGTGTTCCACCATCTTTCAAAATTTGCAATAGAAGTTCTTTATCAAGTCTGTCGGCTAAAAGCTTTTTCCTGTGGCCATTAGAAAAGGTTAGATCGGCAAAAATCAGTCCCTTTAAAATTGTTATTTTTTCAGAGCTCCTTGGTGCACTAACATATATTCGACTTAGATATTGTGTTTGCCGATACAAGGAAGATATGAATTTTTCTTGAAAGACATTTTCAGAGTCAGATAAAATAAAATCAGCATGGCTAATCCAATTTGAGATGCGGTTTCCTAATCCTTCAGGTTGCCAAGTTGTCCGACTCCAGTTCCCGTCAGTGTTAATCCAGGAAATTATTAATTGTCTAGCGCGGTCACGTGCCAAATTTCCTCCTAAAGCTTGCAAATCACATAGCCAGTCAAAATATGCAGCACGGCTTCGCCAACGGGTTGAAGTTTCTTCGGCACACCATGGAGTATTGGTGTCGAGGAGTGTTTTTCCGGCTAGCTCAAAGTCTCCGTCAATTATTGTCGTACCCCGGCCCGAGTCGCCTGGCCATTTTTCAACTTTAGGTGGTTGGAATTGGTTAATATCATTAAAACAACCAAGCGACTTTTGATACAAATGCGTTCCCAATATAGGATTTATTGCAGAATAAAAAAAATGCTTGATGGGAAAGTGTCTGAGACCATTCAAAAGACTACGAAACATCCAATACGAACTCATTTGATTTTGCATTTTTCTCAAAGGGTTTTGCGTCCCGACCGGAGTAACGCAATTTAAACGCCTCGCAGTCTTTCAACGTTTTTGGTATAGCATGTTGGGCCGCCTTTGAAGCTGGCAGTGCCAGCGACCAGAATATTTGCTCCCGCCGTAAAAATTTGTTTAGCATTTTCTGCAGTGACACCGCCATCAACTTCTAGATCAATAATATATCCAGATTCATCAATCATTTTTCGTAGTTGTCGTATTTTTTTTAATTGACTCTTGATAAAAGTCTGGCCGCCAAAGCCTGGATTCACCGTCATAACGAGTATTAAATCAACGCTATCCAGTATACATTCAACGGAAGTGGCGGGTGTTGACGGATTTATAGACACTCCAGCTTTTTTTCCTAAGGACCTAATCATTTGTAGTGATCTATGCAAATGCGGCCCTGCTTCTTGATGAATTGTGATTATATCGGCTCCGGCCTCAGAGAAAAGCGGAATAAAGGTATCTACAGGTGAAACCATAAGATGTACATCTAGTGGCAATTTCGTGTTCTTGCGAAGTGCGGCAACTACATCAGGCCCAATAGTAATGTTAGGAACGAAATGCCCATCCATGACATCTACATGAATCCAGTCTGCATTTGCGCTCTCCATTGCAGTAATTTCTTGTCCTAGTGACGCAAAATCGGCAGAAAGTATGGATGGCGCTATTTTTACTGGAACTTCCATAAATTTTTCTATCAAGTATGTCCAAGCCGCGGGTTCAATTAAATTTCCCTCTTATTTCATATATGAGTTTTTTTAACATGGGTCCCTGCTTAAACATTCAAAGAATAATAAAATAACCATATCCTAGTTTGTGGAGATCATTTGGGAAAGATCGTGGCCGCAAAAAATTTAGAAATTACGACGGAGCGCAAAAATGAAGAAGCCATCCATGCCCCCTTGTTTTTTATTATCGCTGGGTTTGGTTCTGAAACCAGCTTTAACTTTACCAACGGTCACCGGCTTTCCAGGAGCGGAAACTTCAATTGGGACCGGGCTTACTCCTTTGCACTCAGACATCACTTTGTAAATTACATCTTCTGCTTCCTCTTTTTGTAGAGAACAGACACTGTAAACCAGTATACCCTCTACGTTAAGCATATTTAGCGCGTTTTTGGTAATTTCTATTTGTATTTCAGACATCTTGTTTATCTCTTTTAAACTTTTTTTGAGGGGCAGCTCTGGGTGCCGTCTTATTACCCCCGTTGAAGAGCATGGTAAGTCTAGAAGAACTCCATTTTGCAGTTCTTTTGGACTCCAAACCCGCGCATCTGCCATTATGGTATCAACAGAGAGATTTAACCGTTTCATATTATCTTTCAGAATTTGCATGCGTTTCGAAGATTTATCAACAGCAGTAACAATGGCCCCAGATAGTGCAAGTTGAGCAGTTTTTCCTCCTGGGGCTGCGCATAAATCAAGTATTTTTAAATCTTTTCCATTCTGAGGAAGCATGGATAAAAGGATTTTTGCGGGCAAGGACGCTGCATAATCCTGAACCCACCATTTCCCCTCTTTAAAACCCGGCAACCGCGTAATATCTCCCTTTTTTTTCAGCCGCACAGTATTTCCAGATTGAATATTTCCTTTTAGTTTCTCGGCCCAAAAATCCGGGTTGCTCATAACTGTTATATCGAGAGGGGGCTCAATTGTATGTGCGATTGCTATTTCTCTTGCGTTTTTCTCACCATAGTGTTGTAGCCAATTTTCCCAAAGCCACCTGGGTGTATTAAATTTTATGTCAATCTCATTGAGCTTTTCTATTCCAACTAGGGAAATCTTTCGAAGAATAGCATTTACCAATCCTTTTTGTCCGGGGAATTTTCGACACATCAGAACTGCTGTGTCAACAACCGCATGCGGTGGCGATTTTAGAAATAGGAGTTGTGCGGCCCCAAGTTGAAGGATGTTGTTTATTAAATTTGCACGTTTTGGTAAAGCATGTTTTAGATAACCTTTCACGAGCATATCTAGCTGGCCACGGTGCCTTAGAGTCACTGCGACCAATAGGTGAACAAATGCACGATCTTTTAAATCAAGATTGGGAAATTTTAAATTTCGTGCCATTGCTTCATCAAAGGTAGTTCTGCTGTTTGTTACCTCTGAAAATATTTCAAGTGCGACCTCCCGCGACTTCAAACCTTGTTTTTGACTATATTCTTTCATAATTATTCAGAGTTTCGACTGGAAGCTGAAAAGTATGATAAATCTTAATCTACATTGTAAATGGCCTTCGTGGGAAGAAGTGGTGTTTTTACAGTTTGGCTATTTTAGCCGGAGTAAGTAAAGTTCATTTAACTGTTCCCCCTCGTACCTTTTTGATATGAAAAAATCTGCATAACAAGACTGTGCAGAGAATGTTGTATGCTAAGTTGTTAAGAAAGAGTAAATTATTGAACTAATCGGATAACTTTGCTTATACGAAAAGGCCTTATATGAATATAGTCAATTGAAAGATGTTTTTACATAGCCAATGGTACTTTTATGATCCAAAATCATTTCTTCTTAGTATTTGGTCAAAGAAATTAGGTGAATTATGGCAATCAATAAACAAAAATCTGATACTGGACAGACTGAAAAAACACTCAAAATTCCTCTCCCCAAAGATGACAACGGTACGGCTCCAAAGGAGGTTGGTGGGAGAGAGGGCCTAGATCCGACTCGATTTGGGGATTGGGAAAAAAACGGACGCTGCATTGATTTTTGAAAAAAGAAGAAAGTATTTAAATTAAGGTAATCATCTGCTATTTTTCAGGTCTGTCACTACTGAGGGATCTGCTAACGTTGTAATATCTCCTAAGTCATCAAATTCGTTTGCAGCTATTTTTCTGAGTATTCGCCGCATTATTTTCCCCGATCTTGTTTTTGGCAAGCCGGGAGCCCATTGAATATAGTCTGGGCTGGCAATTGGTCCTATCTGAGATCGAACCCATTCGACTAACTCTTTTTTTAGCTCGGCAGAGGGGGTATCATCTTTCATAAGTGTCACGAAAGCATAAATACCTTGCCCCCTTATTTCATGTGGAAAACCAACAACAGCAGCTTCGGCCACTTTGTGGTGAGCAACTAAAGCACTTTCTACTTCTGCAGTTCCGATTCGGTGTCCGGAAACATTTATTACGTCATCTACCCGTCCCGTAATCCAGTAGTAATCATGTTCATCGCGTCTACATCCGTCCCCAGAAAAATATTTTCCCGGAAACTGTGAAAAGTATGTTTCATAAAAACGATTATGATCTCGAAACACTGTGCGCATTTGACCCGGCCATGAGTCAGAAATACATAAGTTGCCGACGCCCGCACCTACTACGAGCGTCCCATCATTTTCGCAGAGTTCTGGTTTAATTCCAAAAAATGGTCGTGTTGCCGATCCAGGCTTAAGAGCAGTTGCACCCGGTAAGGGTGAGATCATTATGCCTCCCGTTTCTGTTTGCCACCATGTATCCACTATTGGACATTGTTTCTCGCCAACGACATCAAAATACCATTTCCATGCTTCAGGATTTATAGGTTCACCGACGGTGCCAAGCAAACGCAATTTGGACCGTTTAGTGCATTTTACCAGGTTATCCCCCTCTCGCATTAGCGCACGCAGTGCAGTGGGTGCTGTGTAAAATATATTTACATCATATTTGTCGCAAATTTGCCAAAAACGTGATGCATTAGGGTAGGTTGGTATCCCTTCAAACATCAATGTGGTGGCACCATTTGCTAATGGACCATATAGTATATACGAATGTCCTGTGATCCAACCAATATCCGCAGTACACCAATAAATATCGCCTTCGTGATAATCAAATATATATTGATGAGTCATGGAGGCGTATACCATATACCCACCTGTGGTATGCAAAACCCCTTTTGGTTTTCCGGTAGAACCAGAAGTATAAAGGATAAAGAGTGGATCTTCAGCATTCATCTCTGCAGGCGGAAACTCTTCAGGTTCTTGGTCGAGTAAATCGTGCCACCATACATCTCTATTTTCTATCCAACTAATTGGTCCTCCTGTTCTGTTAACTACAATGCATTTTTTAACACCAGGGCACTTTTTAAGCGCGGAGTCCATATTGTTCTTCAACGGTATTGTTTTTCCGCCTCGAATTCCTTCGTCCGAAGTTATTACATACTCTGAGTCACAATCTTTAATTCTACCTGCAATCGCGTCTGGAGAAAAACCGCCGAAAACAACTGAATGAATTGCTCCGATTCGCGCACACGCAAGAACCGATATAGCGATTTCCGGGATCATTGGCAGATAAATTGTAACCCGGTCACCCTTTTTAATACCTAGGTGTGTCATTGCATTTGCACATTTGCAGACACTTTTATATAACTGACGATAAGTAATTTTTTTACTTTGTCCAGGCTCGTCACCTTCCCAAATAATAGCAGTCTGCTCACCGCGAGTGGTTAAATGCCTATCCAAACAATTGGCGGATGCATTCAGAGTCCCGTCATAAAACCAGCGAATATGAAGATCGGACTTTTTAAATGATACATCTTTTATTTTCTTGTAAGACTTTATCCAGGTAAGGCGTTTCCCTTGTTCTTTCCAAAACGCCACTGGGTCATCAATGGATGATTGATACATCTTCGTATAACTATCTTCATTAATCCACGCATTTGCTGACCATTTTGCATTAACTGGATATTGTTCTTCTTGAGCCATTTTGTTTCCCCTGAATACAATCTATTCTAGTCATACCCGTTTTTAGCGGATTATGAAAAATACCAAGTGAAGATGCAAGAATTGTTATTTAGCAGGTCTTAGACCCGAGGTATTGTTTTTTATATTAGAACATTCAACCTCTTAGTCGATTAGTTTTATAAGACCATTTTCCAATTTTATTCTTATTGGAGACAATAACGTTCCTTTACAGGGACCTTGTATGCACATTCCTTTTTCAATTGTAAACAATGCGCCGTGAGTGGCACATAAGATGGAATCACTATTCCTGGTTAAAAACATGTTTGGTTTCCAGTCTAGAGGCGTTCCTCGATGAGGACAAATATTAAAATAACCAAAAATAGAATTTCCTATTCTTACTACGAAAAGACGCGGTCTTTGACCAACTGTGAAACCTTTTGATCCAGGATTGTTAAGGTCATCCAATGCACAAAGAATTGTACCCGCCCCCTGATCTTCAATCTTAAGTTCCTCATTAAAGTTTTTCATTTTTGTGCAGGGCTAATTCCGCAAAGCTTACACAAAATTTTCCATTCATTCTCAGATACGGGGACAACTGACAATCTTGATTGTTTTATTAAAGCAAAATTCTGTAACTCTGGTTCTTTTTTAATTTCGGCTAATGTGACCGGATAATTGACTGGATATAGTGATTTGACATCTACCATTCCAAAACGCCCGGTTTCATCGGTAAAATCCGGGTAATGTTCTTTGACGATTTCAACTACACCTACAATTTTTTTCTCTGTCACAGAATGATAGAAAAAGCCCTTATCCCCAACTGACATTGATTTCATATTATTGTTTGCCTGATGATTGCGGACTCCGTCCCACTCAGTTGTGCCATCCTTTACTTGGTCATCCCATGACCAGGCCCCAGGTTCTGATTTAAACAACCAATATTGCATGGGTTTTTCCTTACAAGTTACTATTTTTTAACGGAAACATGATTTTCTAAATTATTGAAGGTGCTCGCTCTCAATTCGAAACGGTCGGGAGAGCAGGTCTCTGATAATTTTTTCGACGGATTCTCCATGGTTTACAATTGCATTAATTCCAGCGGATATAGGCATGTCAATTTTTAGTTTTGATGCAAGCGCAGATACAGCTGCGGCAGAAAATACACCTTCCGCTACTGATTTTCTTCCAGCCATAATATCGCTAAGCTTGCGTCCCTCCCCTAATTCGATTCCTAGTGAGTAATTTCGCGACTGAGTGCTTGTGCAGGTAAGAGCAAGGTCTCCAATTCCACTAAGGCCCATTATAGTTTGAGCCTGCCCGCCTTTTGCAACACATAACCTCGTCATCTCTGCGAGGCCTCTTGTGACTAGTGCTGCTCGGCCATTATTACCAAAACGTTTACCTTCTGCAATTCCACATGCAATAGCGAGAACGTTTTTGATAGCACCTCCGATTTCTGCTCCGATTACATCATGGTTAAGATATGGACGAAAGGTTTGGGTTCCTATGGCATCTACTAATGTTTTACCAACAACTTTGTCGCTTGTTGCCAATGTAACTGCGGTTGGTAATCCTCGTGCAACTTCTTCCGCAAACGTGGGCCCTGACAAAATTGCTATTGGATGATTAATGAGCGTATTAGAGGCAATTTCTGTCATTAATTGACCGGTTTCTTGTTCTATTCCCTTTGAGCAAATTACAATTGGCGTGAGTGGCCTAAGTGCGGGGGCAATTGCTTCTGCAACGCTTCTCATAAATTGTGCTGGTGTAACCATTAGCACTACATCAGAGTTTGCCGCTTCTTTTATGTCGGTTGTAGCTTTTATTCCAGCACTTAATTTTATGCCTGGTAGGTAGTCAGGATTTGAATTTTGCAAATTAATATTATTCGCTACTTCTTCTTCAAATGCCCATACAATTGTATTATGACGTTTGCTGGCAATTGCTTGCGCGAGTGCTGTTCCCCAAGCCCCTGCCCCGATGATTCCAATTTTAGCAATATACATTTGGCTGCAGCAGCATGAGTGCTCCCTCAATTAACCTGAAAACAATTCATAAACTTAACGCAAATCTTCTTCAGAGGGAAATTCAAGTTGTTATAATGGGCAGGGTGTTCTGTTAAACGGAATGCTAATTTTTTATCAGTGATTTTATAGTTCCTCAAGAGACCAGCGAGGACGTGGTTTAAAATCTAAAGTATTTGAAAGTCCCAACTTCAACCGTTCAACGCCCACCCAAGCAATCATCGCTCCATTATCAGTACATAGGTTAATTGGGGGGGCAACAAGATTGACACCTAGGGTTTGGACGGATTGCTCCAAAGTCGTACGTATCATCTGATTAGATGCTACTCCGCCGCACAAGACTAATTTTTCACAATTGGGATATTTTTTTGAAAAGATATTTAATGCATTGAGAACCCGATCTTTTATTACATCAGATACCGCATACTGGAAATCAGAACAAAGATCTTGAATATCCTTTTCGGAAAAGGTCCCATTTTTAGATTGTTCTATTTTATTTCGAACAGATGTTTTCAAACCAGAAAATGAAAAATCAGAGTTTTCCCGTCCCCTCAGTGGCCTTGGAAGATTGAATCGGCCAGGAGAGCCAAACGAAGCCATTTTCTCAACTGCCGGACCGCCTGGAAATCCAATCCCTAGCATCTTTGCAACTTTGTCAAATGCCTCTCCAAGAGCGTCGTCAATAGTGTTACCAATTATTTGGTATTCACCAACTTCCTCTACAATAATAAATTGGCTATGCCCGCCAGATAACAAAAGGACAAGGTAAGGAAACTGTATGTTATGCGTGAGTCTGGCGGTCAAAGCATGACCTTCAAGATGATTTGCAGCTACAAAAGGTATTTTGCGGGCTGCAGATATTGCTTTTCCCAGCATTGATCCGACGATCACGCCACCAATTAGCCCGGGTCCGCAGGTTGCAGCAACACCGTCAAGATCACTAAAATCTAATTTTGCTTCTTTTATGGCCTGCCTAACTACAGCCTCTACAATTACTAAATGCGCCCGCGCAGCGATTTCAGGCACAACCCCACCATAAGGCGCGTGATGTTCATTTTGTGATTTGACAACATTTGATAATATTTTTCTATTTTCAGTTACGATGGATGCTGCCGTTTCATCACAACTAGTTTCTATGCCCAAAATATTCATCATTAAACTTTACATTATCTGAAAAAATTGTTGTACCCATTTCTTATGCTGGCTAATTTTTTAAATACGCGCTACAGGTGTTAGATGATCGAGAAAAACAAGAAACTAAGAATAGCAACTCGTGGCAGTCCCCTCGCCCTCGCGCAGGCCAATGAAGCTGCAAATTTAATAAGTAAAGTAAACAAACATTATTTGGTCAAAAACATAACTATTAAGACTTATAGAACGCAGGGTGATCGGTTGCAAACCGGTAATCTCTCAAAAATTGGTGGTAAAGGATTGTTCACTAAGGAAGTAGAACAAGCACTTTTGCGAGGAGATGCTGATATTGCGGTACACTCGATGAAGGATATGCCGATTGTATCGCCAAATGGATTAATTATAGCTGCATACCTACCCCGAGCAGATTGCAGAGATGTTCTGATTGGAAATGCTAAATCTATAGAGGATCTCCCCATCGGAGCAAGGGTTGGTTCAGCCTCAGTGCGCCGGCAAGCAATTTTGAAAAGTATTCGTCCAGACCTGATCATCGAGACCATTCGCGGAAATGTTAATACTCGAATAGACCGTGTAATCAATGGAGATTTTGACGCAACTTTGTTAGCAGCTGCGGGAATTGCCCGACTTGGAATGCGAAATTTGAAGTCAGTAATTATTTCTATTGATGATATTTTACCTGCAGTTTGTCAGGGTATTATTGGTGTTCAATGTCGCGAGACGGATCATGAAACTATTCAAACGCTTAAAGATATTGATGATGAAACTACGCGGATTATGGCAACCACAGAACGAGCTTTTCTCTCAGAACTAGGGGGTTCTTGTAAAACACCAATTGCCGGTTGTGCCCTCGTGGAAAAGGACCGGATTTCTTTGCGAGGCATGATTATTCGACCGGATGGTACAGAGATGATTGCGGCTGAAAAATTTGGTAGTGTTCTCGATCCAGATGCCCTAGGGGCGGAAGTGGGAAGACAACTTCGCAGAGGGGCAGGTGAAGGATTTTTTGATGAAATCTGAGAGCTCCTCTAGACCAGGAGTAGTGATTACTAGGCCCATAGACCAAAGCAGGATGCTTGCTGGAAAATTACAATTTCTCGGCTACAAGGTATTTTTAAGCCCCCTGCTCGAAATCATTCCTATCCCGAAACGATTAAATTTGTCTCCAGTGCAGGCTATTGTATTTACCAGTGCAAATGCAATTGTCCCCTTTAGTAAAGCAAATTCAGAACGCAATTTACCAGTTTACGCTGTTGGAAAAGCAACTGCACGGGTGGCCGAAATTTTTAATTTTAATAATATATCAATCGGAAAGCAAAATGCGGAATCGCTTATTGGCCAAATTGTAAATAAACATTCTCCTAAGGATGGACTTATTTTACATATTTCAGGTGAAACAGTAACAAGCAGTGTTGAAAAAGTACTTCTTAAGCATGGATTTAGAGTTGAACGACAAATTCTTTATCGGGCGGAAGCAGCGACGCGGCTTTGTTCAGGAGCTATCAAGGCAATTAAAACCGGAGAAGTAAAGATAATTTTATTTTTTTCCCCACGAACAGCAAAAATTTTTGTTAACCTTATGAAAATGGAGGGTTATGAGAGGTTTTGCAGTGACATGATTGCACTGTGTTTATCAGATTCTGTGGCAAGTAATCTACCCTTTAATGTGTGGAAAAAAATTCTTGTGGCGGATGCCCCCCAGACAGATGCTATGATTGAGGCCCTGAAAGAAGCTTTGCCACTGTAGAAAGTTTATTGGATTATGATAGATAAGGACGTAGCTGACTCAAAAAATTCTCAAAAAAATACAGAATCGGCTCTTTCTCAACAGACTGATCCGCAAGTGTTGAAGTCAGAAACAGTGTCGGAGAAAAAGTTTAGTGCCCACCACTTTAATATTAAGAAAATCAATTCAATCTTCTTGTTTTTGGGTGTGTTATTTACGATTTGGTTCGTCTGGCCTCTTTGGAAGAATTTTCTCCCACAGCAATTACAATCATCCGTCTCTAAAATATTAGATGTCGGTAGGTTAGATCCCAACCAACTTCATATTGCAACATTGCGCGAAAAAATTGAGGCAGTTGAATTTAATAATAATGTAATCAATGAAGAATTTCGAAAGCATGTGAACAGCCTTTCTAATCAGTCTAGCAAATTAACTACAATCGAGAGACGTTTGGCTGATTTGGCTGTTGGTAATGATTATGAAAAATTAATTAAACAGATTACGGAGGAGCAAAAACGTTTAAAATTTGCGCAAGAAAAGTTGATTGCACTTTTCAGCAACGCAGGTCTTTCGTATGGCATACCAGAAATAAAAATTCGGCTGCAAAGATTAGAAGAATTGGCGAAAAAGAACCTAAATCGAAAAAATTTTACGCCAGGCAGGTTATATTTGAGTGAAGAAATAAATAAAAGATTAAAGGTTTTAGAAGCTGAGAACGAACAGCTTTCAAAGACTGTCGCGGCGCTTCAAAACCGAATTATGATAGAGGAAACCCAAGAGACACGATCGCCTCAGACACTAGACAAATTAAATAGTGCGGGCATTCTAATGTTGGCGTTTGTACAACTCAAGGCGGCGGCAACCACTGGAAAAGGTTTTCAGGAGGAATGGGCCGCAGTGTCGACGTTAGCAGCTAATGACCGAGATCTCACATTAGCTCTTAATATGATGCGGCCATTTATGAAAAATGGAGCTCCCACGCTCAATTTATTGAGACAAGAATTCTCGAGTGTTGCCGATAAAATCTCCCAAAGTTCATCCATAGCTGAACCTGATGGCTGGATATCGGCTACAATTGAAAAAATATCTACATTGATTACCATCAGAAGAAAAAGCACTAATTTAGAAGCAAAAAACCGGTTTTTGTCACCAATAGATCAGGTTGAAATCTTTTTATCGAATGGAAATCTAAATTCCGCAATAACAGTTGTTGAGGGATTCTCCGGAAAGATCAAAAACATAGCCGCGTTTTGGCTATCGCGTGCTCGAGCGAGGGCAAGTATAAATAAAGGCCTCAAAGAAGCGCAAATGATATTACTTTCAATTTCTGGCATGCGACCCGGCGGATGATTAAAATGCTTAGATTTTTTCTTGTTGCGGGGATATTCGTCTTCGTTTCAATTCAGGTTGCAAATATAGAGGGCCAAGTTGTTATTGAATGGCAAAACTGGCGAATGATTTCTTCTGCGGCTCTTTTACTGACTATGTTTGTGATATTCGCATTGATTTCAGTGCTTTTTTATCGCGTCTGGCGCGGATTGGTCTCAACTCCATCGACTATTATTGACCTGCACAAAAAAGCACGAGTAAAAAGGGGGTACCGGGCTCTAACACGTGGAATGGTTGCTGTAGCAGCGGGCGACTCAAAAGAGGCGCAGCGGCAAGTGAGGCGGACCGGTGTACTGTTGGATGACCCCCCATTAACTTTGCTTCTGTCTGCGCAGACGGCCCAATTAAACGGTGATCAAGGTGCCGCCAAGCAATATTTTCAGATGATGCTAGAGCGCAAAGAAACATCTTTTTTAGGGTTGCGAGGGCTTCTTATACAAGCAGAGCGTGACGGTAACCGTCCGGAGGCAATTAAACTCGCTGAGCGCGCATTTCGCTTGCAACCTAAAACAGCTTGGATACTGAACACTCTCTATGATTTGTATGTGGCGGACCGACAATGGCATTCTGCTGGTTTTGTTCTTGAAAAAATGGCGAAAGCCAATTCCATAAATAAGAAAATAGTCAAACGCCGTCGGGCAGCACTGGCACTTTTGACAGCATCGAATGCAGTAGCTCAAATTAATACCAAAGAGGCCTTTATTGCCACAAATAAAGCTTACAGGCTTGCCCCCGATTGGTTGCCCGCAATAATTGCAAAAGTAGCTGTTTTTGAGAAAGAAGGAAAAACTGGAAAAGCTGCGACACTTATAGAGAAGAAATGGCCAACATATCCTCACCCCAAACTAGCCGAAATTTACGGTCGTGTTTTGCCGGAGGGAAGTTTGGTTGAAAAAGTATTGCGGTTTGAAAAACTTGGGACCTACAACCCAAACCACACGCAAACTTTACTGTCTCTTGCCAACGTGATGATCGAAGCTGGATTGTGGGGGAGTGCAAGGTCTAAATTAAAATTATGCTTGCAGGATGGAGAGACGGTCGAGGTTTGCAGACTGTTTGCGCTTCTTGAAGAACAAGAAAAAAAAGATGTTGCTGCCGCTAATCAATGGCTACGCCGCGCTGAAGAAGCAGTATCTGGACCGGGTTGGTATTGTAATGAATGTAATAGAAATTTTGGAGTTTTTTCGCCAGATTGTGTTTCATGCGGCGCGCTTGGTACAATTGATTGGGGTACTCAAGAAAATTCACAGATTGTTGAAAAACGATTCGCAATTTCAAAATTCAAAAATGATTTTGTAGATGAAGAGAGTAGTAAGATAAAAAACACATCTTCTTTCGAGGCTTAGGATTGATCATCCGAACAATTTTTTATTTTAAGATTATCTCTATTATATTTACTGATAAACTAGTGTAAAACTCAACGAGTTATTCGATTGTTTCCTAGGATCTGTTATTATCTTGGAGAACTAATTGTTCCAGAGAATATTGCCGCACAAAACTACGGCAATAATCAAGAACAATTTCTTTCGTTTCTGGACCCGAAATCTTTTTAACGTTAACAAACATACACTTTGCAATAGCCTTAGGCTCTAACTGGGATCTGATATTTTTGAGTGTCTTTTTTGCCTTTTCATATCCTGAGTCTGCTGCCACGCGATACCATTTTAGACCCTTCTCACGGTCAACTGGTATTCTAAGGCCTTTAAAAAATAGTTCCCCCAACGCCCATCGATGAAAATTTTTATTTTTTGTATCGTGATATTTCATTTTTTTGTGGAATCTCAATCCCATTTTTCCCATTAAAATATTTTGTTGCCAATTTCCAGTATACTGCCGGTTTCCAATTATAAATGTGCCATTCCCATGAAATTTTCCGTTTTCATATCCGCCTTCATATTTATTTCCGTTTTGCCAAATATATGTCCCTTCTCCGTGAGCCGTGCCGTTGTGAAAATTGCCCAAGTATTTATCTCCATTAGCCCAAGTTTCAGTGCCATTTCCATGAAACCTATTTTTCCTGAAATAACCCACATATTTGTTATCACTTGCGGATGTGTAATTGCCTTTGCCATCAAAATGATTCTTTTTGAACTCTCCGCTGTACTTACCCCCGCTCTTGAAAACTAATAGACCATTGCCATGAAATTTGCCTTGTTGAAAATCACCCTCATATCTTCCACCATTCGCAAACTTATATACCCCATAGCAGTTTGTCCAAAATAATGTATGAGTTCCTTGCATAATTGGACTTCCTTTGCATTTGGGTAAGGTGTGCCCGCTGCCTCCACTACCTAAAAAAAGAATAATTGAAGTCAAGGTTAAAAAAAATATCTTAGCGATAGCTGAATTCCTCTCAGGATTTTCGTTACTAAAACAATTTTATGTGATTTTAATTTATAATGTGTAAATCAATCAATCTGCGCTACAACAGACTTTGAAGTTAATAACTTTAATAAATTTCAGTTTTTAGGAGTATATCATCCAAATTTTTTCTATCGTAATAAGAGGTATTATTTATCTATAAGTAAATCCGCAATTAGACTTTTTACACTAATGGCCACAAAATTCCCACTATGAAATATTAATTAAATGCTATGAGTTCAAACGGGCGATTGGAAAAACTTATGTTAATAATAGCCATTCATGGCAATCCTGTTTATGTAAAATATTTAGTTTATTTTTTAGTCCCCCAACTTAATCAAGATTTCTTCTATCAACTCATTAGTGCCATTTATAGGATATAAACATTGGCTGTTAAAGCTAAGTTTGTAGTGCATTTCCTACGTATTAAATTCTTTCTGCCATCACAAACGCTTATCGAAATGGGTTTTGGTATTTTCAGAGGCTAACGAAGAAATGTGTGTATTGGTTAGGGCGACCTGAAACTAAGAATCTTGAATATTTTAATGTGTTATAATACAAG